>Ga0207511_100012_pt1 | contig 50068 bp, 40 predicted proteins | sample NitcycUWRSCHO22C_FD_188265 | JGI IMG/M metagenome (GOLD analysis project Ga0207511, IMG submission 188265) | Soil microbial communities from Arlington Agricultural Research Station in Wisconsin, USA - Nitrogen cycling UWRJ-SCHO22-C (SPAdes) | ecosystem: Environmental > Terrestrial > Soil >... | reverse complement strand
GTGGCCTTACTGGTCGACCACGTCGAGAACGCTGACGAGTTTGCGGTCGCGCGCATGCGGCCTTACGAATTGGCGCGCAGGTGGCAGCGCCCGCGGCGGCAGGTGCTCGAGACATGTCTCTGCGCCACCCGCGCGGGCATTCTCGATTTGCAATGGAACCTGATGTGCCCTCTATGCCGCGGCGGCAGCGCGATGACTTCGTTAACGGAAGTCGATCCGACCGTGCATTGTCCGGGATGCAACATCGATTTCAATGTGAATTTTGAACAATCGGTCGAGCTCACCTTTCGTCCCAATGCTTCGATTCGCAAGGTCGAAGCGGAGCTGTTTTGCGTGGGCGGGCCGCAGGTCATGCCGCATGTTGTGGCGCAACAGTTGTTGCCGCCCGGCGATACGCGAAGTGTAGATATTGACCTCGACACCGGCAGGTACCGAGTGCGCACCATGTCGATTCCCGGTTGGCAGCCCTTGATCGTGGCGGGGCAAACATCGGCGCCGCAAGTAATCCGGGCTACATCCGCAGGCTGGAGCAATGACGAGTTGGCGATTGACCGCCACGCGAAGCTTGAATTCGAAAACTCCACCGATGTCGAGCAACTCTTTATCCTGGAACGCACAGCCTGGAACGATGAGGCCGCGACCGCTTCCGAAATAACTGCGCTGCAAGTCTTCCGCGACCTGTTTGCGACTGAAGCCTTGCGGCCGGGCGAACAGATTTCAGTGGGAACGCTGACCGTGCTATTCACCGATTTGAAAAATTCCACGCGCATGTACCGCGAGATTGGCGACGCGACCGCGTTCGGACGGGTGATGAATCACTTCGATGTGCTGAAGCAGGTGATCGCCGAACATGACGGGGCTCTGGTCAAGACAATTGGCGATGCCGTGATGGCTGTTTTTCGGCAGCCCTCAGCCGCACTGAAAGCAATGCTGGACGCGCAGCAGCAATTGGCCGATCCGAATAGCGCGCAGCCGCTCACTCTGAAAGCCGGTGTGCACGTCGGGCCCTGCATCGTCGTTACCCTGAATGAGCGGTTGGATTACTTCGGCTCGACGGTGAACCTGGCGGCGCGGCTGGAAGGACAATCGACCGGCGAAGACATCGTGATTTCCAGCGACGTATATGAGGATCCGGAAGTGCGATCGTTCCTCAGCGATTCAGGTAACGGCCTGGTCGCGCGTCGATTTGAGATTCCCTTGAAGGGATTTGACGAAGAAAAGTTTGGTTTGTGGCGAATAGCGCGAACACAATCGAACCCGGCGTCCGCTAAAATATCGGTTTAGACGCCGCACTTGTGCGGCGGCCGCGGAGCACAAGTGCTCCGTCTAAACGAATCAAGTCGGACGCATCTTAACGGCATCGCATAACGAGACACATGCTGATCGAGACCCGAGACGTGACGCGTTTGTATCAGATGGGGACCAATCAGGTGACGGCCCTGGATCATGTCTCGATTGGTATCGGCGAAGGCGAGTTTGTTTCAATTCAGGGAACGTCAGGGTCAGGCAAGTCGACGCTGCTCAACCTTCTGGGCGGATTGGACCGGCCCAGCAGCGGTGAAGTGTTCTTTGATTCGCAGCCGCTTGGCCCATTAAGCAAGAAGCAGATGGCGCGCTACCGCCGGCATTCCGTCGGCATGATTTTCCAGAATTTCAATCTGATAACGACGATGACTGCGGCTGAGAACGTCAAACTGGCGCTGGCCTTTGGGGGCATGCGCGGCGCCGAGCGACGCGAGCGCGCGGATGCGTTGTTGAATCGCGTCGGATTATCTGACCGAAAGGATCATCGTCCGGCGGAAATGTCCGGCGGCGAACAGCAACGCGTGGCGATTGCGCGTGCGCTCGCCAACCGCCCGCGCGTCCTGCTTGCTGATGAACCGACCGGCAATTTAGACTCAACGCGCTCTCGGGAATTGCTGGCGCTGCTGCGCGAGATGGTCGAGCGCGATCGCCTGACAGTCCTGCTGGTCACCCACGACCACGAACTGGCGAGCAGCTATTCGGATCGAATCATCATGATGAAGGATGGACGAGTCAGTGGGAGCAGGGGTCAGTGATCAGTGGTCAGTGGTCAGTGGCCAGTGATCAGTAGTCAGTGGTCAGTGATGAGTGGTGACCGAGCAGTAATCGTTTCTTAATTGCAAACACAGCGCTACGCCGCACATGGAACCAACGCCTGAGCAGTGGTCAGTGATCAGTGGCCAGTGATCACTGACCACTGACCACTGGCCACTGACCACTGATCACTGACCACTGGCCACTGACCACTGATCACTGACCACTGACCACTTAGAGGTTTTCCTATGTCGACACCAACCCCCCGGGAAATGACTTTGGATGCAATTCGGTCCGTGCCGCTGTTTGGTTCACTCGACGATCAAGCGGCGGCGGAACTGCGCGACTTTCTCCGCACGCAAGACAAGCAAGCCGGCACGACGCTCTTCTCGGCCGGTGATGCCGGCGACGCGATGTACCTGATTGAAAGTGGCCGCGTGCGTATCTCGGTGACTGACGCGGATCAGCGGCAAATCGTTTTGGCCGAACTGGCGCAGGGAGACTTTTTTGGCGAGATGGCGATCATCGACGGTAAAGATCGCTCGGCGTCGGCGACGATTCTCGAAGATGCGCGGCTGGCGGTGCTTTCGCGCGAGAATTTCCTGCGCTTCATTCGTAACAATCCCACCGTCGCGCTCGAGATGTTGAGTGCCACCTTCTCACGACTGCGTCACACCGACAAAATGCTGCAGCAGCGCGTGTCTCGCAACGTCAACGAAGAGCAGGACAAGCGCATGACGATCTCCGATCGCGCGGCTGATGCGATCGCCGAGTTCGGCGGCAGTTGGAAGTTCATCATTACGGCCATAGCCATCATCATCGCCTGGATCATTTTCAATTCATGGGTGCTGGTGAAGGGTTTCGACCCGGTTCCGTATCAGATGTTGAATCTGGTGATGGGAATCATCGCGGGTTTGCAGGCGCCTATCATTATGATGTCGCAGAACCGGCAGGGTTCGAAGGATCGTATACGCGCGGACCTCGATTATCAGGTGAATCTGAAGAATGAAATCGCGCTGAACGAGGTGCTGCGACGGTTGGATGTGTTGGAGAGCGAGCGGTTGCCGCTGCTATTTGCGCAACAGAATGAGCGGCTCGATGAGTTCAAGCCGTCCTCGGCGAAGGCAAACAACGCTTGAAGTTAATTTGGAGTGCGCCGGCTTGACGGCGCTTTGGTTTCCAAACGGTTTTCAACCCACAAAGAAAAAGCGGCGTCGCGCCGCCGCACTCCAAAATGATTCAAGCAATCTTCTTCGACTTCAACGGCGTCATCATCAACGATGAACGCATTCACCTGAAAGCGTACCGCGAGATCCTGACGACCGCGGGCGTAGACCTCTCGGACGAAGATTACTTTGCGTCCCTGGGCATGGACGACGTGGCGTTTACCCGGGCAGCGTTCGCCCGCGCTAACAAACCATTGACAGATGAATTGATGCGCGACGTGATCGATCGAGAGCATGCCCGGCATCGCGAATTGATCGCCAGCGATTTGCCGGTTTCATCCGGCGTCGTCGCTTTCATCAAACAGCTCGCGCGCCGTTATGACCTGGGAATTGTAAGCATGGCGGAACGCAGCGAGATTGATCACGTGCTCGACATCGCCGGCATTAAGGATAAATTTTCGGTGGTGGTGAGCGCTGCGATCGGGCTGAAGCACAAGCCGGCGCCGGACTGTTATCTCCAGGGTTTGGAAACGCTGAATGAGCAGCGCCGCAGCCGTCGCAAACTGCCGGCCCTCGCTGCTGAGTGCGTTGTGATCGAAGACGCGCCGCCCGGAATCCAGGCAGCCCGAGCCGCCGGTATGAACACGATCGCGGTAGCAACTACTGTGAGCGAACCGGCGTTGCGCGAGGCCGGCGCTGATGTCGTCACGCCGAATCTCGCCGACTGGAATGCGGATGCGGTACACCATTTGTTTGGATAGTTTGCGATGGGCCGCACTATCATCCTTGGCGACATTCACGGATGCTTCGATGAACTCACCGATCTGCTCGGACTGATCAAGTTGAAGAGCGATGATCGCGTGATTGCTGTCGGCGATCTCATTACTAAAGGTCCGAAGAACCGCGAGGTACTCGACCTGTTCATCTCAGACAGCCGGTTCTCGTCAGTCGTCGGCAATCACGATCGAAGAATTCGACAGAAGCTGCGCGGCGAGCCGGTCAGGCTGAATAAGGATCAGCGGGCCGTACTCAAACAGCTGGGGCCGGACCGCGAGCGTTACTCTGATTTTCTTCGTTCGTTGCCATTCACAATCGATCTCGGATCTCACCTGGTGGTGCACGCGGGAGTGCGGCCAGGTGTCTCCCTCGACAAACAAATGGCCAGCGACATGACCGAGATTCGCACCATGGGCGCCGACCCTCCCACGCGTCGCGGCGTGCCCTGGTATGCCGTCTATCGTGGCCCGCAGACCATTCTCTTCGGACACTGGCCGGCGCGGCAGCCACGGCGCGCGTCGCACGCTATCGGCCTCGACACTGGCTGCGTTTACGGCGTTTCCCTCACCGCATTCATCATCGAAACGGGCGAGTTCATCAGTACTCCCGCGCGAGCGAAGTACGCCGGCAAAGCATTAGCCCGTGCTGATTGACCGCACGACTTTAATTCAGCCGCGAATTCGGAAACCGTTCATTCGCTGGCGGTGAATTCCTACGTTTAGATTGCAACTTTCTGATGATGAATTTGTAATCGCCAGCCTCTCGTTGAAAGCAACAACCCCTTAAGCCTGCCGCGCTTCACACCTCTGAAAGCTCTTTAGACGGAACATGAGTTGCTCCAAGTTCCGGCGAAGCTATCGGCCGGAATAATAACGGACACATGTATCACACATTCAATATCTCTCCTGGTAAATCACATGCAACCAGTATCACAAATTTCTATCAAAGAACGTTTGACGGCGGCTGAGCCCGCGAAAGCGAAACTCTCGCTGGCCCCTGCGCCGGAAAAGCATCTGCTCAATCGCGAGTTGAGTCTGGTCGAATTCTTTCGCCAGGTGCTCGACGAAGCACGTGACGAAAACAATCCGTTGCTGGAGCGGCTCCGCTTTCTGACAATCTTTTCGACCATCGTGGATGAGTTCTTCATGGTGCGCGTTTCGGGACTGAAGGAAGAGGTCGAGCATGGCTGGGAAGGCTCATCGCTGGACGGCATGAATGCGGCTGAACAGTTGACGGAAATTCGCAGCCGGCTTGAGCCCATGATCGTCGAACAGATGCGCAGCCTGCGCGAAGATATCCTGCCGGCACTCGAACGGCAGGGCATCGCCGTCGCCAGCTACGATTCGTTGTCGAAAGAAGAGCGCGACCAGGCCGATGAATATTTCGCGCGCGAAGTGTTTCCGGTCTTGACGCCGCTGGCTGTCGACCCGGCGCATCCGTTTCCCTACATCTCCGGCCTCAGCCTGAATTTCGGTATCAACATTCGCGCGACTGATGAAGCCGGCGCTGAAATGCGATTCGTGCGGCTTAAAGTGCCGCCGTCTTTGCCGGGGCTGGTGCGCGTCGGCAACGGGACGAAGTTCACGTTCCTGAGCGAGGTGATCGCGTGCAATCTGGGTTCGCTCTTTCACGGCATGACCGTCGAGCACGCGCACATGTTTCGCGTGACGCGAGACGCCGACATCGATATTCGTGAGGATGAAGCCAGCGACTTGTTGCGCGCCTTGCAGCACGAGTTGAGAAAGCGGCGATTTGGATCGCCCGTCCGTCTCGAAGTTGCGGCCGGCATGCCTGAAGACATGCTGGTCTATTTGATGGAGTCGATCGGGGTCGAGCCGGACGACGTCTACGTGATCGACGGTCCGCTGAACATTATCGAACTCGGGGCGCTCGCTGATCTCGATTTGCCGGAGTTGAAGTACAAGCCGCTCCGGACGATTACGCCGCGAAGATTGAGTGAGGCCAATTCGGTCTTCGATGCGATCAAGCGTGGCGATGTGCTGCTGCACCATCCCTACACCAATTATTCGACGGTGACGAATTTCATTCGCGCAGCCGCGACTGATCCGAACGTGTTGGCCATCAAGATTTGTCTCTATCGCACCGGCCAACAATCCGAAATTGCCGAGATCCTGCGGCAGGCCGGCGAACAGGGCAAACAGGTGACGGCGCTGATCGAATTAAAAGCGCGCTTTGATGAAGAGAACAATATCGAATGGGCGCAGCGGCTCGAGCGCGCCGGCGTGCATGTGGTTTACGGCCTTATTGGTTTGAAGACGCACTGCAAGCTGACGTTGGTCGTGCGCCGCGAGGGGCAGCATCTGCGGCGGTACGTGCACATTGCCACCGGCAACTACAACCCCGCCTCGTCGGCGACTTACACGGACCTCGGCATTTTCACTGCGGACCAGACGATTGGTGAGGACGCGACGGAGTTCTTCAACTATCTGACCGCGTATTCGACTCCGAAGACTTACCAGAAGCTTTTGGTGGCGCCGGTTAATCTGCGAGAAAAGCTGACGTACCTGATTGAGCGCGAGACTGCGCACGCCAAGGCCGGCCGCCCTGCGCAGATCATCGCCAAACTTAATCGCGTTGCCGACGAGCAAATCATTCGCAGCCTTTACGAAGCTTCGCAGGCGGGCGTCTCGATCGACTTAATCGTGCGCGGCGTCTGCATGTTGCGTCCGGGAGTGCCGGGATTGTCCGAGAACATTCGCGTGCGCAGCATCGTCGGCCGCTTTTTGGAGCACAGCCGCGTGATGTATTTCGCGAATGACGGTAACGAAGAAGTCTATATCGGCAGTGCCGATTGGATGCATCGGAATTTGAGCCGGCGGGTCGAAGTCGTCTGTCCGATCGATGATCCGTCGATGCGCGCCCACTTGAAAGATGAGGTGCTGCAAGCGTACTTGCGCGACAACGTCAACGCGCGCGAATTGCTCGCGAATGGAAGTTATCAGCCCATCGAAAGAGAGGCAGACGAAGAGCCATTCGACAGTCAGACATATTTTGAAGGACGTGAGTTCAATTCTTGAAAATCATGAATAGCTCTCTTGAATCATGAATAGCTCTCTTGAATCATGAAGTGCTCTCTTGAATCATGAATTGCTCTCTGAAATCATAATTGCTCGTTTAGAGGCCGCACTTGTGCGGCCGGCGCGGACAAGTCCGCGCTCTAAACGGAACTGGCGCGGACAAGTCCGCGCTCTAAACGGAACTGGCGCGGACAAGTCCGCGCTCTAAACGGAACTGGCACGGTTAAGCGCACGAAGAGAATTTAGAGGTGAGGTGACGAGAGATGTTTAGATCGAACACGATGAAAAGGATGTTTCCATTTGCGGCGTGGTTAGCGTTGCTTTCGCTCGTGCCGTTTGTGTTTGCGCAACAAGACACGCGTCCCAGACGCGCGGAAAGCGAACGCGTTGGGCTCGACGTGAAGCGGGCGAGCAGCGGAATTATTGGCGACGCGATCTTGTGGCGCGAGCCGACCGACATCGCGTCGCGCGATCTCATTCTGGGCCCGGGCGGAGATGAAAAGAAGCCGGACCTTTCGAATGTCACCTTTCTCCAGGAAGGGTCCGAAGGCTATTCGGTGAAATATCACGTGCGCGACGGCCGCGGCCGCAAATGGGTGGTGAAACTTGGGAACGAAGCGCGTCCCGAAACTGCCGCCTTGCGCCTGGTGTGGGCGGTTGGTTACGTGACCGAGACCAACTATCTGGTGCCCTGCGTGCACATCGCCGGCGCGCCGAAACCGCGTAAGGACGTGCCGCGCTGTGAAAAAGACGGCTTTGCCGACGCTCGCTTTGAAGAGCGCGGTGACGGCGTCAAGCGCGGCGAGAACTGGGATTGGAAATCAAACCCGTTTGTGGGCAAGCGCGAGCTGAATGGATTGCTGGTCATGATGGCGCTGCTGAACAACTGGGATTTGAAAACTTCGAACAACGTCATCTTGACGAGCACCACTCCCGACGGCGTCTCGGAACTGAGGTATGTCATCAGCGATCTCGGCGCGACGTTCGGTAAGACCGGTGGGCCAATCGCGCACAGCCGCAACGAACCTGAGAAGTACATCAAGACGCAATTCGTCGAAGGTGCGAAGGGCGGCCGCGTGCGCTTCGCCTACAGCGGCAAACAAAGCGGGCTGTTCGATCAGGTTTCGGTTGCCGATGCGAAGTGGATCGGAGGCCTGCTGGCCCAGTTAAGCGACAAGCAAATTGAAGATGCGTTCCGGGCGGCGGACTTTACGCCGGAAGAAACGGCGATGCTGGTGGCGCAGGTTAAAGATCGAATTAATCAGCTGGTGAATCTGCCGGGGTAATTGAATCTCTGTGTCAGAACCGCGAGCGGTAGCGACCGGATCAAGAGGAACCTTTGAAGATTCAGCGGGGGTTCTTGATCCGGTCGCTACCGCTCGCGGTTCTGACACGATGCCGATATTTGATTAGCTCATGCAAAAAAAGATTCGCATCACCGACCTGCTCTACCCGCACTGGGCCACTCTCAGCCTGGCGTTCATCGCCGTGCTGGGTGAGAGCATCACCGACCTGCTCGAGCCCTGGCCGCTTAAAATAGTTTTCGATCAGGTCTTCGGTTCGAAGAAAATGCCTGATTGGCTGGCGACGCTCACGGCGCCGATTGGAAGCGACAAGTTTTCTATCCTTAATTTCGCAGTGCTGGCGGTGCTGGTCATCGCGGTCTTTGGCGCCATCAGCAGCTACTTCGAAAAATATCTGACGACCAGCGTCGGTCAATGGGTCATGCACGACCTGCGGCGTGTGCTTTACAGTCACATTCAAAGACTCTCGCTTTCCTATCACGATCAAAAACGAACGGGCGATCTCATCAGCCGCTGCACTACCGACATCGATGCGGTGCAGAGTCTTGTCTCGCAGGTGCTGCTGGGCATGTTGGTGAACGTGTTGACCCTGGTGGGCATGATGCTGGTGATGCTCTATCTCAATTGGGCGTTCACCGTGATTGCGCTGATGGTGGCGCCCGCACTTTTCTTCGTCGTCTATCATTACACGCATCGAATTAAGAATGCCTCGCGCGCGATGCGACGTCAGGAAGGCGAAGTCGTTTCCGTCTTGGAAGAAGTGCTCTCCTCGATTCGCGTCGTCAAAGCTTTCGCGCGTGAAGACTACGAACAGAAAAGGTTCGAGCGTGAGAGTCGTGAAAGCGTCGAAAGGGCCCTGCGCGCGCGCAACTTCAAAGCAAAGCTGCCGCCGATTGTCGAAATCATCGTCGCCTGCGGAACGTGTCTGGTGCTTTGGTACGGCGCGCGTCTGGTGCTGGCCGGCTCGCTGACCGGTGGCGAGCTGCTGGTTTTCCTGCTTTATCTCGGCAAGATGTACAAGCCGATGCGCGAGCTGTCGAAGATGACTGACACGATCTCGAAGGCCGACGTGGGCTGGGAGCGAATTCGCGAAGTGCTGGAAAACGAGACCCAGGTGCGTGATTTGCCGGGAGCGAAACGAGCGCCGCGATTCAAAGGCAACATCGAATACGAGCACGTGCGGTTTGCTTATAACGGCGACGGCGCGGTCCTTGAAGATTTGACGCTGGACATCAAGCCGGGGCAGATGGTGGCACTCGTAGGTCCGACCGGAGCCGGCAAGACGACCATCGTCAGTCTTTTGCCGCGCTTCTATGAAATCAACGGCGGCACGATTCGCATCGACGGCACGATTCGCATCGACGGCACCGACATTCGCAGATACAAGCAGAAGTCTCTGCGTGAGCAAATCAGTTTTGTCCTGCAAGAGACGCTGTTGTTTCGCGCGACCGTGGCGCAGAACATCGCTTACGGCAAGCCGCAGGCTACGCATGAAGAGATTGTGCGCGCCGCGCATCTCGCGAACGCCGATGAATTCATCGATCGAATGGCTGACGGGTATGACACGATGATTGGCGAACGCGGCGTGACTTTGTCGGGCGGGCAACGTCAGCGAATCACGATCGCCCGCGCGATTATTCGCAACTCGCCGATTCTGATTCTTGATGAACCCTCAGCGGGACTCGACGCGGAGTCTGAAAAGCTGGTGTTCGACGCTCTGGAGAATTTGATGGTGGGCAAGACCTCGATCGTGATTGCCCATCGACTGGCAACGGTTCGCCGCGCTGACGTGATTTTTGTCGTTGATGGTGGACGCGTCGTCGAAAAGGGAAGTCATGAACAGTTGCTGGCCCGCGGCGGTCTGTATTCACATCTCTACACGCTGCAATTCAAAGGTGAAGAAGCGGAAGAGCGCGAGTTAGTGACCGTGTGAATGAGTTCCTTCGCGAAAAGTCTGAGCGGCTCTGCCGCCCCGCACTGCGGAAAGCCTATGGCTTTCCGTGATCTCCTCAGAAAATATTTCGGCGAGGCTGAGCCTCGCCGATGAAGTTGAGAAGATCAATTACGGTAAGGCAAGCCTTACCGCACTGGTGCTGCGGCAGAGCCGCGGCAGTTAATGTGGCGCGTTCCAGCGCAGGGCATTTGCGCCGCGAACATCGCTGGGCCAGGTGAACTCGGCGGCGTTATACTCACTCCGCTCTCCAAACAACTTCTTAAAGATTCAATCTTATGAAAACCACCTTTGCCATTATTTCTTTTCTGTTTCTGATCTTCATTGCTGCACCCGCTTCCGCCCAGAAAGCTGACAAAGCCGCCATCGACAAATTCATCTCTGCTCAGGCGACGCGCGAGCACGGCGAGGAGTATCCCGACGCGCGCAAGGTCGTCACCGGCGATCTCGACGGCGACAGCGATGCGGAAACGGTCGTGCTCTACACCATCGAAGGCCAGAACGGGAGCAACAATCACACTCAATATCTGGCCGTCTTCAAACGGGCGAACGGCGCCCTCGTAGTGTTGACGCATACGTCAGTTGGCAGCAAGAGTTACCGCGATGCTGAATTGGATTCAGTTTCGAATCGCTTAATTAATCTGACGACGATGAGTTTCGCGAAGAATGACCCGGCCTGTTGTCCGACCCTGAAAGGGAAGGCTTGGTACAAACTCGCGCTCGGACGGCTGGTTCCCGTGAAGTCGCGAAAGTAGAAGCTCAAGTCTCTCCCGCGTCAATGCTCCATCCGGATTTAGAGTTCAATCAATCAAACTGCATCCGGACCAGATTGAGCTGCAGTTCGATTAATCGAGACCCCCATCCGGAATTGATCGGACTGGAGTTCCATCAATTAGAACTGCGATCCGAAGAGCTAAGACTCTAGTTTGATTAGCTAAACCTTCAGGTCGAACAGGTGAAGTTCAAGGTTGATCGACTAAACCTTCAGGTCGAATAGGTAAAGTTCAAGGTTGATCGAGTAAACCTGCAGGTTGAACAGCTAAAGTTCAAGGTTGATCGAGTAAACCTGCAGGTCGAATAGGTAAAGTTCAAGGTTGATCGAGTAAACCTGCAGGTCGAATAGGTAAAGTTCAAGGTCGATCGACTAAACCTGCAACTTTCCTCAGGAAAATTGGAAAGTCGGCTTTTGAATCTGACGGTGACTTCTCTCACGCTATGACGTTCGTTCGAACGAGGGGCCTTCTAGCTCTTCGCACGAAGCTCTTTGATCGTGCCGCGAATCTTTTCTGCGTCGGGGGCTTTCGGCTCCTGCGCGAGATATCTCTCAAGTTCATCTGCGGCCGGACCAAATTGTTTTTGCCGCCAATAGATGGCGCCCAGGTATTTGTGCGCGGCAGCGATGCCATCGTTGCTCTTGCCGACCGAGGTTTTGAACTCTTCTAAGGCGGGCTCAAACTTCTTCTGATTCAGCAACGCCAAGCCGAGATAGTAATGCCCGCTGCCCGGCGCGGCATTCTTTTGAAGCGCGTATCGCAGTTGTTCTTCTGCGAGTGAAAACTTCGACAGATTTAAGAGCGCGAAACCATAATTGAGACGCGACTCAAAGTTCTCAGGTTCAAGTTTCACTGCCGCCGCAAAACTCTCCGCCGCTTTGTCCGGCTGTACGAGCCTCAGGTATTGCCGTCCCATCTCGTTGTACGCAAGCGCGAAATTCGGGGACTGCGAGATGGCCTCCTTGAACCTGGCAATCGCTTTCGTCGCATCACCGGCGTGCGCTGACTCCATGCCTTGATTGAAAACGTCGCGGACCGGCTGAGGCAATTTGGCGAGCGCGGCCTGCATGCCCTCGGCCTTCATCCCGTTCGCGCTCTTTGGTTGTAGATAAATGTCGACCTGGTACACGAGCGGGTGCGCATATTGGAGCGGGTTCCCTTGTCCGGGGACTGGCCCCGGATTGCTGATGATGACGGACTCGCGAGCGTTCTGGTATTCATCTCCGCCGTCCACGGTGATTGTGTAAGAATCTGTGCGCAAGTGAGTGAAGCGAAAGCTGCCGTCGGAATTCGGCAGCGCGGTCAAATCACCCGATGAGGTGTCGCTGTGCAGTTTGATGATTGGCTGAAACCCGGACTTCTTTCCGGCGGGAAAGTGTATGGTCCCTTCGATTGTCTCATTGCCGTAGGTCCCGCTGCTGTTTACGCCGTTCAGACTTTGCGCGCGGCCAGTTGAATATGACGCGAGGAAGATTGCAGCCAGTGCAGTCCCTGCGAAGATAGAAAAATGACGACGCGGCGACAGTGAAAACATTTAAGATGCTCCTTGATGAATGGGGTTATGACGGGGAAGCAATTATATTGGCCCCGGCGCGATGACGACAAATCCACATGACGTGCTGTTGGTGCCGCAGCAGTTCGCTTCGATTAGCCTGGCGATCGAATCAATCGTCCGGCCGTCGACGATCATGTTGAGTCCCGGCGTCTACTTCGAAGATCTTTCGCTCGTCCGGTTACCGGATCTCGTCATCACGACCAGTAATTTTTTGCGACGCGGCGTCATCATTGTGGGAGCGGCCGCGACGTCCGTCATTACGATCGAGAGTGCTTCCGTTTACCTCAGCGGGCTGGAGATTCGTTCAAACAGTCGGGCCCGCGCCATTTCGGCAGTTGACTCATCAATAGCACTTCAAGAGTGCGTGCTGGCAGGAAATAAAGCGGAGCACTCGGGCGCGGGCATGTTGTGCGTCAGGTCATCGATCCGGGTACAGAAAACGATAATTGCGGGAAACACAGCGGCGGGAGGCGACCGCGCCGGCGGCGGTGGTCTGCACATGACGGATTGCAAGGTCGAAATTGCCGGCAGCACAGTTCAAGCTAATGCGGCGCACGGGTCGGTTGAAGCAAGTGGCGGAGGCATTCACCTTGAGCGGAGTAAGGTGCGAATTTGGCGCAGCCGGGTTACCGATAACGCCGTGTGGGGCGGTGACGCCAAAGGCGGCGGCGTTTATTTACGAGACTCACGCGGTCAGATCGGCGGCAGCGTGATTACGGGAAATGGGGCGAACGGCGAGGACGGACACGGCGGAGGAATCTTTATCAACGGTGCCGAAGAGATTCTCGTTCACCCCGATACGATCGTCCGGCGGAATTATCCGGACGATCTCGTTGGTTAGAGTGCTGAGGCAAATAATTACTTTGTGCGTCGCTTGACAGCGAATGCTGACGCAAAGTATCTGTCTTCACGCTTATTGATTCTCATTTGAAGGGACAATTCATGAAACGAGTTTCACTCTTAGTTATCGTGGGCATGCTCTTTATTGCCGGAACGGTTTGGGCCAGGAACATTCGCGTCAAGTTTCCGCCGGGGCGTACTACGGTGGTTTTGAACGGACGCACGACGGGTGGGCCCAGCGAGAGCGGCGGGATGGATCCGATTACTTATCTGCTGAAAGCCAGGAAGGGCCAGACGATGACGCTGCATCTGACCTCGGCGAAAAAGAATGCGGTGTTTGGAGTCTGGGCGCCGGGAATGGATTTGGTTGAAGGCGCGCAAACGGTGAAGGATTGGACCGGACCACTGCCTAAGACCGGCGACTATCAAATTGCCGTGTGGCCGGAAGACGAGAAAACGAATACGACGTTTACTCTCGAGATAACCGTTCGAAACTAACTGTGTTGATGTCAGTAAGGAGGGCAAGCATCAACGTTACAGCGATCGACTATTTTCGGTGATTTCGGCGCGCATCGTTTGCCAGTTGCGCATCTCGCAATCGATTCAATTCATTAATCCGGCCACGCAAAGTCCGCACGTACTGTTCGGTGGTCGCTTTGTCATAGCCGGCGGCGCGGAACGTGTCGCGCAGTTGATTGTCTGAAAGCTGCGCCAGTTGTGAGCCGATCCAGGCGGCGTCCTGCGCCGGAACCTTCTTCATCCTGTTGGTCGCGTTGCGTTGCCGGAGATAGTACGGCGGCCAGAGCGCACTCAGGATTCCGAGTTTCTTCGGTTTCAAATCGTAAGCGAATTTCACGTTGCCGTTTTTCGTGTTGTCTATGAATCGCGAGCGCGAAAAGTCGCTGACGTTGTTTTTTGATCTACCTCCGCCGACGCCTCGGGCAGCGCCCATCGTGGCCCCGAGATCGGTGACGGTGTAGACGTCCTCGCCCGTGTCTTTCACCGTCAACACGCGATTGTTCTTTTTGAAAGTGTCCCAGTTATTCAGCAGCACCATCATCGTCTTCAGGCCGTTCAGTTCGCGCGTGCCTTTGAACGGGTTCTTGTTCCAATCCCAGTTGGCGCCGCGTTCGACGTTCTTGCGCCGCGGCTCGAAGCGAGCGCCGACGACCGAATCGCCCTGCACGAATTTTTGGCCGCGCGACAACGATTGCATGCCGTCGACATGAACTCGATCGAAGTAATAAGACTCTTCGGCGTTATAGCCCACGGCCCAAACCAGGCGGCTGGAAACCGTCTCGGCCTGCGCTTCGGGGCCGAGCTTCACTCGCCACTTCGCGCCGTTGGCGTCGGTGACTTCAAATTTCGGCATGCCGCCTTCCTTCACTTCCTTGACGAAACGAAACGGCGGGACAGGGGCTGACTCGCGCGAGCCCGGACCGTAATACAAATCCCGGTTGCGAATATTGCCCGGGTCGCGCCACAGCACCGCGGCTGATTTATCGCCATGTGCTTTCTTTTTCTTTTTGGCTTTGGCGGTCGAGAAAACCTGGAGCGAAAAGATGCCGATGATCGCGATGGTCGTAAAGAGCACGAGCCAGCGATTTCTGAAATGTGTCTGCACGGTAAAACTCCTGTCCGGGAAGAGCAGAGTTGTTGTCGATTGGAGGCCTGAGGGAATGCTCGCCGTTCATTCTAGCAAACGCTGTGAAGCAGATTGGACGCGAGCATGAATAGCAAGAAAAGGATCAGCCGAATGCAACAAGTGGTCAGAAGCCCGACCGTGAGGGAGGGCAAACGCCGCAGCCAACCCGTCGGGCATCGACGCGGATGTAGATCGATTCAGCGAGCTGTATTCTTTGTGGCTGATCGATGGTCCGGGTTGCCCTCCCTAACGGTCGAGCTTCTGACACTCCAAAAAGAAGAAGGCCGCCTCGTTTGAAGCGGCCTTTGAATTCGCGAATCGGTTCTATCGGATTCGGGAGTTCAGTTAGTTCTTCTGGGTCGTGGCGGTCGTGGCCGCAGCAGCGCTATTCGCCATTCGCAGCGCGTAGTTCTCGACGAACTTCTTCTGACCACCGTGACCGTTGGAGGTGTAGAAATCGAAATCCAGCATCTCCTGGTAAACCTGGTCGTAGTTCCAGTGGTAATTATTGAACCGGTAAATAGCTCCCATCACGCCGGTCCGGTGACGGCCGCCGGCACAGTGCACATAGAACTTGCCGGTCTCGGGATCGTTGACCAGTTTCAGGAACTGGGCGATCTGCTCTTCGCTGGGATCGTGCTTGTCAGGAATCGCAATGTTCACGTATTTCATGCCTTGCGCTTCGACAAAGCCCCGCTCGTTGTCGCTGTTGTCGGTCAGGTCAATGATGGTATGAATGCCCAACTCTTTGAGCGCCGCAAATTCTTTTTCCTTGGGGCGGGCGCCGCGATAGAACCGATCGTCCATCTGGCCGAAATTTGAAATCTTGATTTGGGAAAACTTGGCGTCAGCGTGGGTCTTCGCGATTGAGGCAGCCGCAAACGCGAACGTCAACGCAACGATTGCAGTCAATTTGGCGTAGGTAGTCTTATTACGGAACATCTGGGGTGTACTCCTTAAATTACTTTGACTTTCTAACAGGGTTTGCCGGACTGTGCAAGACTGCTTAATTCAAGTGGGGTCGGGGCCGTCGGTTGCCAATCTCTTGAGGGCGATCTCGCTGTCAAATGGTCGGGAATTATTAGATACAAAAACGTGACACGTGGTTGCATGGGTCTGTCAGAAACGCGACCGTCAGGGACGGTAATCCCGTAGGCGACCTCCGGCATTCTCGGAGTCGAGTTGATTGACTGGCCCTCGCTCACGCTCGGGCTTCTGACGCGGGAATAATTAAGCTAATCTAGCGCGCTGAATATCGTCATCAGATCATGCCGTTTCTTGATTTGCTCCAATTGGCTTTCCGCAACCTTCGCGAGGCGAAGCTGCGCGCGACGCTAACTTCGATGGGCGTGATTGTCGGGGTGGCGGTGATTGTCACGATGGTGTCCTTTGGGCTGGGCTTACAGCGCAATCTGCTTTCGCGATTCAAGGCTCTCGATCTATTCAGCGAGATGTCGGTCTATGGCAAGACGGTCTCGGCGGCCCTGAATCGATCGGCCTCGCAAAGACGCGGCGGCAACGGCGATCGACCACCGGGTCCGCGCATTCCCGAGAATGAAACGCCCACAAGGATTCTCGACGACGCCGCGTTAGCCGAAATTGCGAAAATTCCGGGTGTGCTTTATGTGGAACCCGCGGTCTTTTTCGGCCAGGAAGTCAGAGTTAACGGCAAGACTTTCGGGGCCGGCATTGGTGGCTGCAATGTGCCGAATCTCTCGACTCGTTTCAAAGATTTTGAAGCCGGGCAGATGATCGGCAATCCCGAAGCTGATGAAGCGGTGGTGAGTTTCGACTTCGTGCAGAACGCTGGTTTCGCTTCGGCTGCGGAGGCGTTGGGAAAAACGATCGAGTTTTTGGTGCCGGCGAAAGACGGAGAAGAGAACGATGAGCAGTCGAGCTTTTTCGGGTTACCTTTGGGCGATGAAGAATCGTCGACGCCGACGAGTGGCGTTGCTGTCGCGAAAACATTTCGCATCGTGGGCGTGTTGAAGGAAGTGAAACTCAACGGTGGACCCGGACCACAGCGCGGATTCATGCCCATCGCCGAAATCAATATTCCGATCGCCGCCGCGCGCCAATGGACACTCGAGCACACCGGAGAACAAGCGAAAGTTCTGATGGCCCTGGCTCGCGAAAGTGGGGCCATCGGTAAGGATGAAGCCCCGGGATACCTTTCGGCTGTGGTGCGGGTGACGGATCCGGTGGCCCTTGCCGAAGTGCGTAACCGGCTCAAGGCGATGGGCCTCGGCAGCTTTTCGATCGTCGATCAACTGGATCAAATTCGCACGGTCTTTCTCATCATCAATTCGATCTTGGGATTGCTGGGTGGCATCTCGCTGCTGGTGGCCAGCTTCGGTATCGCCAACACGATGATCATGTCGATCCTCGAACGGACACGTGAGATTGGAATCATGAAAGCCATCGGCGCCGAGGACCGCGAGATCAAATTGATTTTCTTTTTCGAAGCTGCGGTGATTGGAGTTGTGGGCGGGGTGATTGGATCAATTGCGGCGTGGCTGATCGACGTAGTCGCGAACCGTCTGGCTTATCGCTTCATTCTCAAACCACAGGGCGCGTCGTTTGTTGACTTCTTTCACTTGCCACCGTGGCTGTGGCTGGGCGCGATTCTGTTTGCGCTGAGCGTTTCAATTCTGGCCGCGCTTTATCCCGCAGCCCGGGCCGCGCGTATCGATCCGGTCAGGGCGCTCAGGCATGATTAGAGATTGGCCCGAAAGAGCATCGGAATCAGAACAAAGAAACCGACCAAAATCAGCGCAGTGATCGATATGCCGGTGCTGATCATCCCGAGGATCCGTCCGGTATTGGTGAGATCGCGACCAGAGCGATCCATGTAGCCGCGATCCATCTCTCGCAGGTCGTTGTCGGCCATCACCCAGGCAGCCACGCCAAACAGCGCGCACCCCACGAAACCAAGAATGCCGAAGGCGAGAATGACTGAACCACGATGAGGTTTAAGCATAGCTTTGATGCAGCGGTGTCAGCTGCGCTTTCTCTGATAATATCCGCGCCGGGTCAGCACGATTGGTTTTTCTTTCCGCTGCTTTGCAGTTGAGACGGTTATCTTCACGGGACGGAATTGCCCGGTCTCGCTCATATCGGACGGGCGAAATCCTATCGCATAACGGGCGCGCAGGCGATCTATCATCACACCCAATTTATCGTCCACTTCTTTTTTGTCCGCGCCCATGACTTCGCCGCCGGTTTCCTCCGCATACTTGTTCACCGCCTTAATCTGACCGAACGAAACCACGTTGAAGACTTTGCCGATCGCAGCCCGCGTAATTAAACCGTAGACGACCGCGCCGCTTTCAAGAATGTCATCCAGTGTCTGCTTGTCGCCGGCCGGCGCGATGTTGTCAGTGACGACGATGATGACACGCCGGCTGTTGGGCGTCTTTGCGGACTCCATGTGAAACGCGGCTTCCTGCAGCGCGCTGGGCAGCATGGTGCCGTTGCCGAGGACGTCTGTCTCGGTAGCTTCCTGGATCTTGCGGGCCGCGAGCGCGCGGTCTTTGGTGAAGTCCTGGGCCAGACTCGTTCGCACCGCGAAGGTCATCACCGCCACTTGATCGTCCGGCTTCAGCCGCAACAGGGCATTGAGCGCGCCGTCGCGAACGTCGTGAATGATTGGCCGGACGCTGCGACTGACGTCGAGCAGCAGAATGATCGATAAAGGCAATTCATCACGGCTGAAATAGTCGATCGTTTGGCGGACACCGTTGTCGGTGAGTACGAAGTCTTCTTTCTTCAGATCACTGATGACGTGTCCCGTTTTCTTGTCGACGACCTGGGCGTCGAAGACCACGAGGTTGGTATCAACCTTGATTACGTCGACGGGATCTTTCTCCTGGGCCGGCGTCGACGAGAAAGCAAGTAGCGTGACGCTCAGGCAAAGGAGCAGGCGCGAGATGTCAGGGTGATGAACAATGGATCGCCGCATCGTCTGTTCGTGACTCTGCCTCAAAAGTCGCTCGACGTACCGTCGAATCCTGGAATGGAAATTCTGTTGCGGCTTGCCGCTCCACAGTGCGGTAAGGCTTGCCTTACCGAAAGCATGATAAATCTCTCTGCAGGCTATGCCTGCGGTTTCAGGCGCAGCCTCGAAATATTCTTTAAACGCGTTCTCGGAAAGGCAAGCCTTTCCGCACTGGGCAGCGGCACAGCCGCGCTGCGTCCAGACGTCAGCCGGTGGCCAATGCTTTTCCGCACGCGTTACAGAATCTGGCGTTCGGATCTTTCTGTACCGCGCCGCATGATGCGCACGATAGTCCGGCGCGCAGGTTCGCGCCACACGAGGAACAGAACGTCGAACCGGCGGTGGCGGCGGCGCCGCAGGTACCGCAACGACCCGGCATCGGCGGAACATACCCGCCGGCTTTGCGGGCGATGTGATCTTCGATTCGCTTCCACGAGTCTTCTGTAATTTTATATTGCCAGTACGCGCCGAGGGCGGGCAGCGCGAGCAGCACCGGAAACACGGCCATCGCGACGGCGGCAATGGCGGCCTTGTCAAACCACTTCTGCATGCCGATCTCGACGCGAGTGCCGCCGGTCTCAGGCGTGACTTTGATCGTGAGCGCGGCGGACAGTCCCGTGAGGTCACGTAACGTGCTAGACTTGCGCGCTTGCAACACAGCGGTAGATGAAACGTTCATCGTTTGAATTTCAAAATCTTCATCGAATAGATCGCGAAGCTCAGTCATCAATTTGACGACGTCGGCTTCGACTCCCGGGTAGTAGCGGCTCTCCATTTGGTCGTTCTCCTCAGGGCATTTTACGCGAAGCTGCGAGCGTTAGTTCAAAAAGAAATGGGCTTAGGTGTGATATGAGGTCAGTACCAGCTGCGTCAGCAGAATGGATCAGAGCGCCACGATTCTGAGTTAGCGTGCCTGATCCATCCGCTCACGCGGATGTTACTGACTCGGAGGTTAATTAATGAGACTCGCTCGTTCGCCACTGGCGTTGGCCATAATTTTCGTTATCAACTCTTTCCCGCTTTCTGCTTTTGCGCAAGCCCTCGATGGCTTTTCTCAGACAAGCTCGCAGGACGAGCGTCGCATCGAAGAGCAATTTCGCGCGGTGCCTCAACCGGCGTCGGCGCGCGAACACTTGCGGCGGTTGACCGCGGAGCCGCACATCGCGGGCACGCCCGAAGATTACGCGACGGCTGTTTACGTTCGCGATCAGATGCGTTCCTTTGGTCTGGCAGCGGACCTCAAGGAGTATCAGGTTTGGTTGAATTATCCGAAGAGCGATCCAATCGTCGAATTAATCGGGGCCCGTCGCGAACGCCTTTCAGTACGTGAAGCAGTGCTGAGAGAAGACCCGACGTCGTCGAATCGAAAAATCACGCCGCTCTTCAATGGTTACAGCGGTTCGGGCGATGTCACCGCGCCGCTCGTGTATGCGAACTACGGTTTGCCGCCGGACTACGACGCGCTCGCGAAAGCGGGCGTCGATGTCAAAGGCAAGATCGTCATCGTCCGTTACGGCAACTCGTTTCGCGGGGTGAAAGCAAAAGTCGCGCAGGAACACGGGGCGGTCGGCTGCATCATCTATTCCGATCCGGCGGACGACGGCTTCGCGCAAGGCGACGTCTATCCGAAAGGTCCGTGGCGCCCGGTCGCTTCCGGACAGCGCGGTTCGGTGCAGTACCTGTTTCAGTATCCCGGCGATCCTTTGACGCCGGGCAAGCCGGCGATTCCCGGCACGCCGCGAATAAGTCTCGAAGAAGCCTACGCAGACATCCCGCGGATTCCGGTGCAGCCGCTGGCGTACGATGAAGCTCGCAAATTGATCGAGCCACTCAAGGGGCCGGGTCGCCCACGTGGATTTCAAGGCGCCTTTGCTTTTCCTTATCACGTCGGCGGGACCAACGATGTTCGCGTCCATTTGAAAACGGACATGGACTATGCGTCGCGCACGCTTTGGGACGTGGTTGCGCGCATTGACGGTAACGAGGAAAAGGATCGTTGGGTCGTCATGGGTAATCACCGTGACGCGTGGGTGTTCGGCGCCGTCGATCCAAACAGCGGCAGTGCGACGATGTTGGAAGTGGCCCGCGGCTTTGGCCAATTGATCAAGAGCGGCTGGAAACCACGCCGTTCGATCATTCTTTGCAGTTGGGACGGCGAAGAATACGGATTGATCGGTTCGACGGAATGGGCGGAAGAAAATGCGGCTGAGTTGCAACAGAAGGCCGTCGCTTACCTGAATGTCGACGTGGCGGTGAATGGACCAAACTACAGCGCTTCGTCAGTGCCATCTCTTTGGCGATTGATTCGCGCGGCCACGCGCGATGTGAAAGATCCGAAGACCGGCAAGACCGTCTATCAGCAGTGGACCGATCGCGCCCGCGAACAGCGCAGCGAGTTGGATCCGGAATTCGATTCGGAAGCGCGCATCTCGCCATTAGGATCCGGCTCTGATTACACCCCATTCCTGCAGCACCTCGGCATCGCTTCGACTGACATGGGTTTTGGCGGCGATTACGGTGTGTACCATTCGGCCTACGACTCGTTCTACTGGATGACTCAATTCGGTGATCCTGATTTCACTTATCACGTCGCGGCGGCGCAGTTGTGGGGGACGATGGCTTTGCGGCTCGCCGATGCGGCGGCGGTGCCCTTCGACTACACCGACTATGCAAATCAAATTCGCGAGTACTTCGACGAGAGCGTGAAGCTTGCCAAGCGCCGCCACCTCGATCGAGTCGTCGATGAGAAATCGATGAACGATGCCTTGCGAGATTTTTCGGATGAAGCGGCGCGCATTGAAAGTGAGAAGCAGAAACTCGCCGGCGACGATAAGGCTTCGGCCGCGCGACTGCACCGGCTCAACGATGCGTTGATGAGCGCCGAAAGAGCATTCATCGACGAGCGCGGACTGCTAGGACGTCCGTGGTACAAGCATCAGATCTACGCGCCGGGAATTTTTACGGGCTACGCCGCGCAGCCGCTCACCGATTATCGTCAGGCGCTGGACGACCGCAATTCGACCAACGTTAAAGATGGACTGGAAAGAGTCGTCGCCGCGATCAAGCGAGCAACTGAAGCGCTGAAGAAAGGGCAGTGAGATGTGAGAAGTGGGCGGTGGGGCAGGGGGCAGTGGGGCGGTGGGCAGTGGGCGGTGAGCAGTAAGCAGTGGGCAGTAAGCAGCTATTTTTAAAAACGACCGCAGCCCACTGCATACTGCGGCTTTGCCCAAAAAGTCGAAGTGGCTCGTCGTCCGCGACAGCGGACGATGTGAGGATAGCCCAGCGCTTTAGCGCTGGGCTCAGCATGAAAATAGGAACGCAAGTCCGTGAAACGGACGACAGACGTTTGCAGTTCGGTGATCTCCGCCGGAATTATGCCGCCCGCTTCGCGGGCTTGAAGTTATCCCATCACCTTTGACCCAGCGCTGAAGCGCTGGGCTATTCTCACATCGTCCGCTTCGCGGACGACTGAATCCCCTAGACAGACTTTGTAGGCAAAGCCGCTCACAACATACAGCCCACAGCCCACTGCTCACAGCCCACCGCTCACAGCCCACTGCTCACTGCTCACCGCTCACCGATCCGGTTTCTTCTTCTTATCCTTCTTGTCCGGCTGGTCGTCGGCCGCGCCGGAGACCAGGTGGCCGCTGGCTTCGATGATTTCTTTGGCTTCGTCGTTGATGCGCTCGATGGCGGCGATTTCATCTGCGTCGGTCGTTTTAGCCTTCAGCGAATTCAACTGCTGCACGTAACCGTTCGCGGCGTTATTCAGTTTTCTTAAAGCGCGGGTGATCAGCGGGTTTTTTGAATCGCGCGTCGCCGCGTTGTCGATGTTGTTAATCGCTTCATCGAGAATACCAGCGACGTCGCCGAGCAATTGCGCGCGCGTACCTTTCGGCACGTCACCCCAGTCGGGCTCTTCTTTTTCGCTCTTCTTGATCGGTGCCGGGGTCGTGCCGTTGATGATCGCAAAGCGGCGATCGGCGGCTTTGATAAAGACCTCGGTCCGCTTATCCAACTGCTGCCAGTACCTGACCAGATCGGTTTCAGCATCCGTCAGGTGATCACGCTGCGCGTTGATGGAAACTGTAAAGACGAGTGAGATTGAGAGTATCAAGCTTCGCACAACCAGCCGAAGCACTTGAGCGCGAATTGAATTCATGGGCGTTTTGTTTGAGCCGGATCTTTGGCGCCGTTAGCTGCGGGCACCAGGGCCTTCTCGGGCAGGGAATTCTTAGGGCCACCGGATGTCGACGGATCCTTATCGGGCGGCGGGTCGCGCAGAACTGAATGCCCGTAAAAGGAATCGAGCGCTTCCGCGCGCGTGTCTTTGATGAAGTCTTCCGCGTCTTTGATGTTGAGCACATACGCTGCCGGAGTAGTGCGCTGAATGACAGCCAATCGCGGAATGTGCGGGCGCACCTGCAGTTCGAAATGCCGGTAGATGTCACGCGTGCTGCCCTTGGTGGCGTCCAGCTTGGCGACGTAATCGCGCAGATCGCCAATCACCCCCAGATAAGCTCCCAGCTCAGCCAACGCCTCATCAAACTTTTTATCGCTGGTAAAGTTTTCTGCCTTGGTCAGATGATCGATGGCCAGGGTCATGGTGGCGCGCAGCCGGTCTTTGGGATCGCGCGCGCCGTCGAGTTGCGATCGATCCGATCTTGAAACGAAATGCATCGGCGGCGGCGCCGGCAAATGCGGCAGTTGTGGATCTTGAGCGGCGGCAGAGTTGGCAAGCGCGCAGGCTGCAATTACCTGCACGAAGATGATTGATCGATAGCTCAATGAAACTGACATGCCTCGTTTGTCAGTGGGTGAAAACCTTCACGGCCGCTTTTGTTTCGGGCCCTCTCCGCGCTGTATCTGGGCGCGCAGCGGCGGCAGTCTCAGATTTACTTTTTCGATCTCGAGCTTGTTGTTAGTCGCGTCCGCGTGCGACAAAAACTGCACATACGCGTCGAGAGCCTGCTGGTACTCTCCGAGATTATCATGCGCAGTCGCAATGAAAAAGTAGGTCGCCGCAATTTCCGGTTTCGTCTTCGCCAGCCATTCGTACTCGGGCAGCGCCTCGGCGAATCTCTTCATTTCATAGAGCGCCAGTGCGAGATTTGCGTGCGCGGTGTAATCGTCGGGATTTGCCGTGATGACCCGTTTGAGAATCGGCTCAGCTTCACTGAACTTGCGCGATTGAATCAAGGCGGCGGCGTAGCCAACCGCGTATTTCGGATTCTTCGGATCGATCTGATTCGCTCGATAGTAATAGTCTTGTGATTTGGCCGGATCAATTCGGCGGTAAGCGCTGCCCAGGCGCGCGAGCAGACTGGCATCTTTGGGATTTGCTTTCAGCAAATCTTCCAGCGCCGCGCGGGCCTCGGCGCTGGACCCGGCGTCGCCTGCAAGTTCGGCCCGCAACGCGATCACCTCAGGCCGGCGCTTATCACGATCGATCAGTTTGTCGAGCACGCGCAAACTGTCGTCCGGCTTTCCGGCGCGCGCATAGAGTTGGGCGAGATTGTAACCCGCCGGGAACTCGGTCAACCGCGGCGCAGCTTTCTCGTAGACGTTGAGATCGGCGAGAGCTCCTTCGTAGTCATGCATGCGAATCCGCAGGTCGGCACGATCGCGACGCGCCACTTCGTCGCTGGCATTGACGGTTACAGCTTGATCGATACTCTTCATCGCCGCAGTCAAGTCGCCGGCTGCCAATTCAATCGATGCTCGATGTCGCCAGACTTGCGAGTCGGCCCCGGTTAGTGAACTAGCCAGTCCGATGATCTTCATGGCATCGGCCAAGTCGCCGGCGCGTCTTCGCAATTCAGCGAGAAGATCCAAAGACCGGATGTCTTTCGGATCGAGTTCGACCGCCCGTCTCAGAATTCGTTCTGCCTCACGATCGTTCTTGCCGGTGAATCCCAGCGTTCGTCCGAAGCTGGCATATGCCAACGGCCAATTCGGTCTAAGATTGACCGCGCGGTTGAATCCTTCGATCGCTTCAGCGGCGCGATCGAGGGCCAGCAGGGCCGCCGCTCTTTGCAATTCTGCTTCAGGAAACTCTGGCTTCAATTTAATTGCGGCATCGTAAAGTTCGATGGCGCGCTGGAAGTCTCGTTTGGCGTGAGCGTCCTGTCCCTGCTCAAACAGCTTAACCGGATCAGTCGCATCGTCACTTTGGGAAAAGACAGGCGGGAAGCAAAACAGCATCGCCAGCAGGGCCAGCGCGCAAAGTATTTTTCTCCTCGATTGAATGCTGCCAGACACGTTTGTTGAATTAGAAAGGACCGCGGCTTACCGCCGTTTTGAGGTTTCGATGTTAGCACTTCGCTCAAAGTTGCGTCAGCGGATCAAACTGGCTTTGAGCTTTGCATTTTTCGTCGCGGTTGCGCGCACTAACCCCATGCGTTAACATTCGCGCATTCAAAGCCCCGTCTTAAGATGACTCGAATTGCTGGAGAGACCTATGTCTACCGCACTCGTTGACGACATAAGAGAGATCAAAGAAGACAACCCGTTCGAATCAATGATGTCGCGGTTCGACCGCGCAGCGCAGTTGCTGAACCTGGACGCCGACCTCTACGCCGTGATGCGTGTGCCGAATCGGGAATTGAAAGTCTACATTCCCACGCGCATGGACTCAGGCCGTATTCAGGTGTTCGAAGGATTCCGCGTCCAGCATAACTTTGCGCGTGGTCCGGCAAAGGGTGGCATTCGTTATTCGCCCGACGTCTCGATCGACGAGGTGCGCGCACTGGCTGCGTGGATGACCTGGAAGTGCGCGGTAGTGAATGTTCCGTTCGGCGGAGCGAAGGGCGGCATCATCTGCGATCCCACGCAAATGTCGATGGGCGAATTAGAGCGGATGACGCGACGATACGCGGCCGAGTTGCTCGATTTCATTGGCCCGGAGAAAGACGTGCCGGCGCCGGACATGAATACGAATGAACAAACCATGGCGTGGATCATGGACACGTATTCGATGCACGCGCGTCACACCGTCAATGCAGTTGTCACCGGCAAGCCGGTTGACCTGGGTGGATCGAGAGGAAGGCGCGAGGCGACGGGCAGAGGGTTGTTGATTGTCGTCAATGAAGCGGCAAAGAAATTCAAGATGGCGCCGGCCGATACACGCGTCGTGGTGCAGGGCAGCGGTAACGTCGGTGGCATTGCGGCCTTGTTGCTCCATGAAGCCGGTTTCAAAGTTATCGGTATCTCGGATGTTCATGGCGGCATTCACAACGCAGCAGGATTGGACATTCCGGCGGCGATGAAGCATTTGCAAGCTACCAGATCGTTTGAAGACTTCACCGGTGCCGAGCGAGTCAGTAACAGCGAGTTGCTGGAATTGGATTGCGATGTGTTGCTGCCGGCCGCGACGGAAAATCAGATTACCAGCACTAACGCTGAGAGAATTAAGTGTAAGGTGCTCGCCGAAGGCGCGAACGGCCCGACCACGGCTGCGGCCGACGAGATTCTTTATCGGAAGGGGATTTTCGTGATCCCCGACATCCTGGCGAATGCCGGCGGGGTCACGGTGTCCTATTTTGAATGGGTCCAGGACCGCATGGGTTACTTCTGGCGCGAGGACGTGGTCAACGAGAGATTACAGGACACGATGGTGGCGAGCTTTAATGATCTTTGCCGCTATGCGGACGCGCACTCAGTGGACACGAGGACGGCGGCGTACATGCTGGCCATAGACCGGGTGGCCTACGACACGCGGATGCGCGGTATCTATGCGTGACGGAAAAAACATAAACAAACCGCCCCTAAGTCGTGAAAAAGTCTTGATTTCCGGCTATGTCAATGGTAGGCTTCGACGGTATTTTATACTCGCAACTGACACTTATCCCTTTTCCGAGCGGTGAGTTGTGGGTAATGTTGGTGGCTAATTGACATAAGCGCGCAGGTTTCTTATAAAGTAGCGCTAGATATCAGGTAGTAAAACCCTTAGAGAGGTCCTGTTCTTCTTTGAGGCCCCCTCTCAGTTGTCGCTCTCAAGTAGTAGTGCCGGGCGGCATTGCAGTTAACGTTAAGCGTTGACGCTGTAGTTCGAGCGTCCGTATCCATGGGGATAACGTCCGACGGCGAGATGCTTCGACCAAGCAATTCATCAAACCGTAATCGACGACCTTTAGTCTTCACTGGGTCGGCCGCGCAACTTTTCAATGACTATCGCAGGAGGAACGCGATGAAACTCGCGAACAGAGTGCTACTAGTTGCACTCGCAATTTGTGTTTTATCGGCCGTTGCATTTGGGCAAACGCCGAGGGGTGAGAACGATCCCAGGAATCTTTCGCCGTCCGTCGGTACTGGCGGTCCGGAAGGTGGTCCGACAGGTCTGTTTACGATCTATGACGGTCAGACCTTGAGGAAGGGTGAGTTCGCCTTTAGTTTCGCATTCAGTAATTATGACCGCGATCCGGGCAACGTCGATATTACCGATTGGCCGGCGAGCTTTAACGTTGGCTTGAATGATCATCTTGAATTGTTCTTTAAGATGACTGCTTATCGCGGCATCAAAGTGAACAATCCACAGAATCTGTCGAGCTTCTATCTGCCGAACACGCAAGGGTTCTTTGGTACCAACCTGGTCGGCAGCGGACCGGCAATCATTCTCGCTCCGTCGGGGCCGAACGTCGGCACATTGGCGGGTACGGCTGTGTTTCGTCCGCCGTTCTGTCCGAATTGCGTGGCCGCCACCGATCCACTGGCCGTTTACTATAGTTCCGGCCAGCCGATTGTTGCTTATCCGTTTACGGGCGGCAGGGGGCCGAATTTTGGTCTGGGCCCAGGTCTGATTGGGACGACATTCGGCTTCCCAGGGTTCAATGCCACGCTGGGACCGCCAGTGGGTGGGACGAGTAACTTTGGCGCCGCGGGATCTTTCCCGGGCGTGGGTTCTCCGGTTGGTAGTATCCTGCCGGGCATCGTCCTGGCGACCACGGCTCTGCCGTGTACGGCGCTGACAGGCAACTGCCGTCCGCCGGGCTCGCCGAACCCTTTGGATCCAATCGTTATTCCGACGGTGTTTACAGTCGCCCCGTCTTATTTGCCTGACGCTCCATTCGTAAGCCGTCTGTATGGCGAATCGAGTTTGAATAATATGGTCGCCGGAGCGAAATGGCGCATCACGGGACCAAGGAATCCGTTTGGCTTTGGTTTCATTCCGATGTACCGCTGGTATCTGGACAAAGCGGATGATGCCTCGGGCTTTAACATGCTTCAGCGCGGTGCAAGTCCGGGCGGAAACATCGGCGACTTTGGTCTGACGATGTTTGCGGATGCTCGACTTAGCCGCTCGGTTAACGTTTCCGTAAACCTGGGTTACTGGTTGAACAGCAATCCCAAGGGACCGGATGACGTGGCTTTGTTGGATCGCCCGGATGAAGTCATCGCCGGCATCGGTGTGGACCTCCCGATTAACAAATACTTCCAGGGCATCGGCGAATTCCGTTCGACCCAGTACGTAGGCGGACGGACCCCGAATGCATTTCAAAACAATCCGGTTGAGTTCCTCGTCGGCGCCAAGATATATCCGGCGCGCTGGTGGGGATTCGGCGCATGGTTCCGCAGAGCTTTGAACGATCAGCGTGCCAAGAACATCGCGACCGATCAGGATTTCAGTATTCCGGTTCAGCAGAACACGAACGTGAACGTTCCGGGCCGTGGCCTGGTCGTCGTGCCGGGCACGAGTCGCGTCGTGACGTCGGCGGGTTTCCCGCTGGGCTTCCAGCCCTCGAGCGATCCTTATGGATTCGGTGCTCAAGTGTGGTTCGGTCACCGCAACAAACGCGAACCGGCGATCCTGCCAAACCAGGCGCCGACTGCGACATTGGCGGCGTCGGTAACGACGATCACCTTGCCGTGCCGGCCGGGATTCCACTCAAGGTCCGGCAGCTGTCCGGCAGCCGCAACCTCGTCAGTTAGTTTGACGACGACGGCGAGCGATCCTGACGGCGACACACTGCTTTATTCATATAACGTGACCGGCGGCCGCGTTTCGGGCGACGGCGCTAGTGTTAGTTGGGACCTGAGCGGTATGAGTGCCGGCACTTACACCGCGACGGTTGACGTTGATGATGGTTGCGGCTGTATCACCTCAACCAGCACCACGGTCACTATCGTTGATTGCGGCGATTGCATACCTGATCTGGTTTGTCCGCAGGTTAACGTTACGTGTCCGAGTGAGGCTGAGCCGAATAGCTCGGTCCAGGTTACTGCGACCTTCCAGCAGGGTACTCCGCAAGTCTCCGAGACCTATAACTGGACAGTGTCTGCGGGCACGATTACCAGTGGTCAGGGAACCTCGACGATTACCGTCAGCACTGCAAACGTTGCGGGAGGTACGATTACCGCGACAGTCGAAGTCGGTGGCGTGGATCCGTCGTGTAACCGGACTGCATCGTGCAGCTTCTCGGTCAAGCCGCTTCCAAACCCGGCTCGTAAGTTCGACGAGTATGGCAACATCCGCTTCAACGATGAGAAGGCCAGACTCGACAACTTCGCAATCCAATTGCAGAACGAACCGACCGCTCAGGGCTACATCATCGGCTACGGCAGCTGCGATGCCGAGGGTCTGACGCGCGCGAACCGTGCGAAGGATTACCTCGTCAACACGCGCGGCATCGATGCCAGCCGACTGGTGACGACCGATGCGGGTTGCTTGCCGAACTTGCAGGTCCAACTGTGGATCGTGCCGCAGGGTGCGACTCCGCCGACGGGCGATGCCAGTGGCGTAATCTCGCCGTGTCCGGATTGCAAAAAGAAACCGGCCACTCGCAAGCGCGGCAGTTCGCGTCGCCGAGGCGAAGAGGACTAACTTTAATCGTTCGCGACTCTCCTTAGAGTAGCGACCTTCTTCCGAAGCGGGCGGTATCCCGAAAGGGACACCGCCCGCTTCGCATTTGCCGGCCTGCCAATGTGAGCCTGCCGGTCACATCGGCAGGTTTCCCGCTATCGTAAAGCATCAACTTAATCGGTATAATGCATCTGACTCATTGGTGTCGCTGCCCCAGCAACCTTCAGTTCGGTCGTGGAGAAGATTTGAAGCAATGAAAAGAAATATTTTTTTGGCAATCGTATTGTGCCTCATTACGGGCCTCGCTCTCTCGGTTTCGCTTTCCTTCAGTAGTTCCTCAAACAGTCACGCGGCCGATACGCCACGCGCACCTTACTCTGCGGAATGGAGACTAACTGGTCCGTCTGGTGGTGACGTGCGGGGACTGGTGGTCGACCCCAGTGACGCCAATCGGTTTTATTTTGGTACGCTCGACGGCCAGATTTATACGTCGAGTGACGGCGCGCGTACCTGGCGCATGTTGGTAAATCTCAATCGTCCGCGTTTGTTCGTTGATCACATCATTGTCGATCCGCGGAACCCCAAGGTGCTGTACGTGGCCACCCACCGGCACAAGGATCCGGGCGGCTTTTTCAAATCGACCGACGGTGGACTGACCTGGCGCGATGCTCCGGAACTGCGCAACGAGGCGGTGCACGCGATGGCTCAGTCAGAGTCGAACCCGGATATTCTTTTGGTGGGAACGATTAAGGGGATTTTTCGCTCAACCGATTCGGGCGAAACCTGGTCGCCCTTGAATACGGGAGCGCTGGCCGCCGCTGCTGCCCAGCAGCGCGGCGACAATGAAGTCGATGTCGAGTCGCTGGCTATCGATCCGCGGAACCCAAATGTGATCTACGCCGGCACCTGGTATCTGCCGTACAAGAGCACGGATGGCGGACAGACCTGGAAGATCATTAAGAAGGGCATCATCGATGACTCCGATATCTTTGCGATCAATCTCGACCCACGGAACGCCGATCATGTGATCGCGTCTGCCTGCAGCGGCATCTACGAGACGCGCGATGCCGGAGAGAATTGGAAAAAGGTGCAGGGAATTCCTTCGCAATCGCGCCGCACGAGAGCGATTCTTCAGCATCCATCAATGCCGGGAGTGGTCTTTGCCGGGACCACCGAAGGATTTTGGCGATCCGCTAATGGTGGCGGTAACGATTCCTGGATGGTCACCACGTCGCGGCAGCTTGAAATCAATTCGATCGCCGTTCATCCGCGCAATCCCAACATGGTGTTCATCGGCACGAACAACTATGGCGTCATGGTATCGAGCGATGGCGGCAAGAATTTCGTGCCCAGCAATACCGGATACAGCGGTCGTTTCGTCGATGCGATCGTCACAGATCGTGAGAATGCAAATCGAGTCTATGCGACGACGATCAATACAACTACCGGCGGGGGGTTCTTTTTCACGAGCGACGACGGTGGGGCGTCCTGGCAGCCTTCGATGCGCAACATGCCACCACGTCTAATTGCTTATTCGATATTGCAGGACGACCGCGATGCCAACACGATTTATCTGGGCACGAATTTGGGTGTCTACCGTTCGACTGACCGCGGCCTGTCATGGGGGCCGATTGCGGCGCGTAAGCCGGCGACCGGACCAGCCCGGAAACGCAGTACCCCGGCAGTCAGGCGAACCGTCGCGCAATCACGGCCGGCGTCCTCTCGCAGCGTGACGACGCCACCGTCAAAACCCGGACAGCGAATCGCCGGTCCCAAGCCAAACGATGACACGCTGCGGCGGGCGCAGCAGGCCCTCGAGCGGGCCGGTTATGAGATTGGCACTCCAGATGGACAGATGGGACCGCGAACGGTTGCCGCCATCAAACGGTTCCAGAGTGATCGGTATCTTTCGGTTTCAGGGCAATTAGATGAAACCACGCTGGCAGCCTTGGGTGTGACAGCAGCCAACGGAAGCAGCGCCCTGGCGCATGTGGCGGCGCTGAACGACCCGGTCAACGCGATGGTTTCATTCGCCGGCAAAAGCGGCCATGAGATCCTTGCGGCTACGAATGCGGGACTCTTTCGCACCAATGACCCGGCACTGGGTTGGGATCGGTTCTCTTATGGATCGGGGATAGACCCGCGGACTACCAGTATTTCCACGAGCTCGCAGAATCCGTCGGTGATTTTTGTCGGGACGGCTACTTCGGGTCTGCTGGTGTCGCGCAACGCTGGCGAAACGTGGCAACAACTGAGCGGTGTGCCGAACAGTTCGCCGGTGAATGTGATTGTGCAGGATCCGCAGCGATCCGCTTACGTTTATGTAGGCACCAAGCAGGCATTTTATATGTCGCACGATGGCGGCGAGCATTGGTCGCGCCGGGGCGGCAACCTGCCTTTCGGCGATTTCACCAGCATTCTGATCAACCCGCGAAATCCGGACGAAGTGTTCGTAGGTAACGCTTATCAGAACGGCGAGATCGGCGGCGGCGTGTATCGCTCCAACGATGCTGGTAACACCTGGGCGCGCATTGACCTGCGCGAGCACCGATTGCCGAGCCAGCGTATCTGGGCGCTCGCCCTCGATCCACGAGATCAGAGTACGCTTTTTGTCGGGTCGCACTCAGGCGGTGTCTACGTCGTGCCGCGCGGAATCGAATCAACGGTGACTGAAAGACGTTAGCCTTTTGTAGCAACTGAAAGTTGCAAACGTCAGCGGTCGCCTTGACACTGGCTGATAGCGGCGTGTAAATTCCGAGACTATCCGGTCAAGCGATCGGTGATAGTCGGACCAGCGCGGGAGACTACGGGCACGACGGAAATCGAAACGACAAACCTCTTTTCAACTCCTTAGGCTCGCTTCCTCTCATTTTCCGACATCGCCAAAAACAAAGTGCCGCTCAGGCGGCGTGCGCCGAATGCCGGACGGCGCGGCGATGGCTCGCTGCGTCAGCGAAAATGATTAGGGAGTGTGCATGTCCACGGAACAACCTGTAACCACTGTCGATAATACCGACGCTAACCAACCCGATACAGACAATCAAACCGCGAGCGATAACTCGACCACTCAAGCAAGCGCGCCCGAGGCCGCCGCTGTGGCTCAACCTTCGGCTGAAGCTGAACCGCGCGAAGGTGACGAGGAGTCGCGCCCTGCCGGCGAAGACTTTGGCCAAATGCTCGATCGATTCGAGCAGGAGCAGTCCAGTCTGCAGGAAGGCGAAGTCGTGCGCGGCACCGTGATCGGAATCACGGAACGGGGTGTCGTAATTGACTTCGGCTATAAGTCTGAAGGCATCGTTAACCAAAACGAGTTCATGGAAAACGGTGAGTTGACCGTTAAGCGCGGAGACGAAGTCGACGTGCTGGTCAAGAACATGGAGACCGGCGAGGGCTTCCCGGTATTGTCGCGCGCCGACGCCGTGCGGCTGCGCGCCTGGGACGATCTCGAAAAAGCTTACGAAGAGGGCAGCCCCATCAAGGGGCGCGTGGCTGAAAGAATCAAGGGCGGCGTGCGCGTCGACATCGATGGCATCGCCGCATTTCTCCCCGGCTCTCAGGTCGATGTCCGGCCGATTCGAAATCTCGATTCGCTTCGCGGCAAAGAAATCGAAGCGATGGTGATCAAGCTCAATCGCAAGCGCTCAAACGTCGTGCTCTCGCGAAAGGCCTTGCTCGAGCAGCAGAACGCCGGCCGCAAGGACGAAACGCTCGATCAGATCGAAGAAGACATTATCGTCGAAGGTCAGATCAAGAACCTTACCGAGTACGGCGCCTTTGTCGATTTGGGCGGAGTCGACGGACTGCTGCACGTAACCGACATGTCCTGGAGCCGCGTGCAGACGCCGGGCGAACTTTTCAAAGTCGGCGACACAGTGCAGGTTAAGGTGTTGCGGTTCGACCGGGGACGCGAACGCGTGTCGCTGGGCTATAAGCAACTGCTTCCCGATCCGTGGGAGAGCGTTGAAGAGCGGTTCCCGCTGCATATGCGAATGAATGGTCGCGTGGCCAGCGTCACCGACTATGGCGCGTTTGTCGAACTTGAGCCGGGCGTGGAAGGGTTGGTCCATGTCTCAGAAATGAGCTGGTCCAAGCGGGTGAAGCATCCGAGTAAGATCGTGAACCCGGGCGATATCGTCGATGTCGAAGTGCTGGGTATCGATCCCAAGGGCAGGCGAATAAGTCTCGGCATGAAACAGGTCCAGGAAAATCCCTGGGCCACTCTGGCCGACCGCTATCAGGTGGGAGCGCGCGTGCATGGGCGGGTGCGCAATCTGACTGACTTTGGCGCCTTCATCGAAATTGAAGATGGCATCGACGGGTTGGTCCACGTCTCGGACATTTCGTGGTCGCGTCGCATCAAGCATCCCGGTGAATTGCTAAAGAAGGGCCAGGCCGTAGACGCAGTTATCACGGCTGTCGATCCTGAGAATCGGCGCATGTCTCTTTCCATCAAGGAACTGGAGCCGAACGCCTGGAACGACTTCGTGGCCAGTCACAAACCTGGTGACGTGGTGAAGGGAAAGATCGCGCGCTTTGCCAGCTTCGGGGCTTTCGTTGAGCTGGGCGACAATCTCGAGGGACTGTGTCACATCTCGGAGCTCTCAGACGATAGGGTCAACAAACCGGAAGACGCCGTGCAGTTGGGCCAGGAAATGGATTTCAGAGTGCTGCGGATCGACGCGGAAAACAAAAAGATCGGATTGTCAGCGCGCGCGGCAGGGATGGATGACCCGATCGTCGAGACCAAGAGCTATACGTCTGAGGCAAAAGGCGGCATGGCGTCACTCGCGGAACTGGCCGATTTCGGGAAGAACACCGAAGAGTGATTCGTGACCTCGCGTTCGCCGCGGCCTCCCCTCCATTCGCGGGCCAAAGGCTTACCGTAAAATGTTGGCAACGCGGCAGTTCTGCCTCTTGCCGTGGCTGTCAGGTTCTGATAAGGTTATCGCTAATTCCTCTGATGTCAGCAGTTTCGTTGAGCAGGCTGAGACGATTTTCGTTGTTTCGCTCGAGGTGATTTGATGACAAAAGCCGACCTTGTCAACGACGTGGCCAACGCCGCCGAGTTAACCAAAAAAGATGCCGAGCGACTGGTGGAAATCGTTTTCGAAAGCATCATCGATAGTCTGAATTCCGGCGAAAAAATTGAGTTGCGCGGCTTTGGAAGTTTTCGCGTGCGTTCCCGCGGAGCGCGGCGCGGTCGCAACCCGAAGACGGGCGACCCGGTAGATATCCCAGCCAAACGGGTGCCCTACTTCAAAGCCGGAAAAGAGTTGAAAGAACTTATTAATGAGACGCAGGTGTGATTCCGCTGCGCGTAGCCCTCGCGACTTCTCGTAGGTTAACTCGTGGAAAGACTCTGGAGTCCCTGGAGGCACGCCTACATTACCTCGACCGGCGCTAAAAAGACTGACCCCGCCTGTATCTTCTGTACAGCAAGCCAGAACCCTGCCGATGACGAAACGAACCTGGTCGTTCATCGCGGTGATCAAAACTTCGTAATTCTCAATCGCTATCCCTACATCAGCGGCCACCTGATGGTGGCGCCGTACGCGCACGTCGGAAAATTAAGTGACGCGCCGAAATCTGCCACGGACGAGATGATGGATCTGGTGAAGACATGCGAGCGCGCGTTGCGGCAAGCATATAGTCCGGAAGGGTTCAACCTCGGCATGAATCTCGGCCACGTGGCTGGAGCCGGGGTCGCTGATCACATTCACATGCACATCCTGCCGCGGTGGGGCGGCGATACCAATTTCATGTCGACTGTGAGTGACACGCGCGTGCTGCCGGAAGACTTGTCGACGACCTACCAAAAACTGCGCGGCAAATTCTAGTCGCGGACGTTGGGCGCATCGCTCCGCGAGATTGCTTCTTCTTCCACTTCACCCGAAGGATTGATGGGAACATCGGCAGCTTCGGCATAGGTGATGTGGTGTGCGGGCGGATCTTCGTTCGATCCCAAAGGTGCGTTGAACCCGGGATAGTTTATGCGCGGATGATAAATCGCTATCAACGAATTCACGATCGTCTCGCGCAGCCTGCTCAACTCCTGCACCGTCAATTTCGATTCATCGAGTTGTCCGTCGACGACCACTGCATCAAAAATCTTTGAAACAATGGTGCGGATGTTCTCGGCGTTTGGCAGCGCCAGCGATCGCGCCGCGGCCTCAGCCGAGTCTACGAGCATCAAAATCGCGGCCTCTTTGAATTGCGGCTTTGGGCCCGGGTAGCGAAAATCCCTTTCGTTGATTGCCTTGCCATTCGCTTCGGCCGCGGCTTTTTGCAGAAAGAAGTGCAGCGTGCGGGTGCCGTGGTGTTGCGGAATGAAATCGGCGACCCGTTTCGGCAAGCCAATCTCCCTCGCCAGGCGCAACCCAAAAGTCACATGACTGGTGATGATCTTGGCGCTCTGAATGGGACGCAGACGATCGTGCGGGTTATCGCCGGTTTGGTTCTCGACGAAATGGTCGGGCGCGGCGACTTTACCGATGTCGTGATAGAGAGCCCCGACGCGTCCGAGAATGCCGTTGGCGCCGATGGCCCGGCACGCCTCTTCAGCCAATTGACCGACCGCGTGAGAGTGTTGGTTGGTTCCCGGCGCGCGCAGCGCCAGCTGGCTGAGCACGGGCAGATTCGCATTCGTGAGTTCCAACAGTCGAATATCAGTCAATACACCGAAGAGCGATTCGTTAATCGGAACGCCGCCGGCCGCAAAAAGTATTGTCAGCAGACCGCCTCCGAAACCGAATAAGCCGGCAATCAGAATGTCGAAGGGCTTGAATCGCGGTTCGGCAAAGACGGTGATGATGACGGCAGTCAAGATGTTTGCCGCTGCGACGATTAATCCGCCGACGGTTACGCTCTGACGTTCGCGATACCTCTTAATTCCGTAAGCTGCGACCGCACAGGAGATGAGTGCATAGACTGCTGCGGCAAGGGGACGCGGCGCCAGGAATCCCGCGACGATCGCCGTGATGAAGCCCGTCAGCAAGCTCAATTGCCGGTCCAGCAGCATTCTTACCAGCAACGCCGCGGCGGCGAACGGAATCGCCAACGTCCAAACGCCCTCATCGTCAAACGGGGCCTGCGTACCTTGACGCGCAATTGCGTTGGTTACGAGAAAGCTGAACCGGACGATTGAGGTCTCGAACAGAACAGCCGAGCCCACGAGGGCAAAAGCGCGTGGCGCGGAAATAAGTAGATCGACTGAAGCAGCGCGGTACTTCACAAACTGCCAGAGAAAGAAATAAACGGCGATTACAGCGACGAGCACGGCAACGGTGCGCAGGTTGTAGGGCCACCACGTCAGGACAAAAGTCGTTAGCAGACAGAGCGAGGCAAATCCGATCGCAAATTGGGTCCCGGGGGAAAACCAACGCAGCGGTCGCAGAACCACGCCGAGCACCGCATTTCTGATTTCATCGATGGTTGATGTGAATCGGGGACGAGGGCTCATTGGTTTTGCAATGGCGCGGCGACGTGTGGTTCGCGCTGCGGGTGCCACGCGGAATGATCTCCCAGGGCTCGCTCGATGCGATCAAGCAGTGGGCCCAAGGTCCCGCGACTCTGTGCCGAAATTGCGATCGCCTCGGCGCCGGTTTCCAGCGAGAGATGACGCAGAATGGAATCGAGCGTGTCACGCTCCACTAAATCGGCTTTGTTCAGCACGAGCAGCCGCGGGATTTGTTCGACATGTAATTCCGTGAGAATCCGATCGACCGAAGCGATCTGTTGCTGCCAACGCGGGTTGGACGCATCGACCAGATGGATCAGCAAACGGCTGCCGTCGATTTCCTCCAGCGTCGAGCGAAACGCAGTGATCAGATCCGGCGGCAAATCGCGAATGAAACCAACGGTGTCGTTGATGATCACTTCGCGCTCACGCGGAAGGCGCAAGCGCCGCGTGGTTGGATCGAGCGTCGCGAACATTCGCGATTCCGCCAGCACTTTGCTGGCTGTCAGCGCATTCAGCAGGGTTGATTTGCCGGCGTTGGTGTAGCCGACGATCGAAATCGTGGGAACCTGATGACGCAAACGCTCCTTGCGCCGTTGTTCGCGCCGCCTGGCTTGCGAGGCCAGGTCTTTCTCCAGCCGATGGATGCGATCGCGAACTCGGCGACGATCGGTTTCGAGTTTTGTTTCACCGGGACCGCGGCCGCCGATGCCGCCGGCCAGTCGCGAAAATGCCGAGTTCTGGCCCATGACCAGCCTTGGCAAAATATATTTGAGCTGCGCCAGCTCGACTTGAATCTTGCCTTCGTGCGATTGCGCGCGCTGCGCAAAAATATCCAGGATCAACTGCGAACGGTCGATCACTTTCAAGTCGGTCGCCTCGGAAATTGAACGCACCTGCGCCGCCTGAAGTTCGCGATCGAAAATGATTACGTCCGCGCCGAGTTGCATCGCCCGGACCAGCAACTCGTCGAGCTTGCCCTTGCCGAGCAGAGTGCGCGGGTCGATCACCGCCCGCCTTTGAATCATTTCATCGAGTACGGCGATGCCTGCCGACTGGGCCAGCTCTCTGAGTTCCGCCATCGATTCTTCGGCGTCGGCAATGGCGCCGGTCGCGACTCCTACCAGAATCGCTTGATCGCCCTGAGCGGCTTTCCGTGTGGTTCGGCGATTGCGCGCCATTTCACTTTCGAGCGCGGACATCAGTTCGAGAAAGTCCACCTCGAGTTGCGAGGGAACTTCGGCGGGCAGAAACGCAAAACTGCCGTCGCCGCCATTCGCATGCAGTTTGTCCGCCGTCGAAGGAAGTAGATGCGCAGAACGCACGATGCCTGGCAGCCCGGTCTCCTGATTCACGTCGATGGCGGCCATTAGATCGAGCCGCAGCAAAGCAAGATCTGTCAGGTCGTCGCGTGTGAGATCTTCGCCGCGCAAGTGTGTATGGACGCAACGCAATCCCCGGAACCGATCGCCCGCGACGCGCACGCGCTTGAAATCAGGCAGCTCGATACGGCGCGCATCGCCGACGATCACGTATTCGACGTAGCCTTTGCGATCGATTAGCGCCCCGATCTGTCTGTTGGTTTCGTGCGAGAGTTCACTCAACTGTCTGGCAAACTCCGGCGTTACGATCTGGCGCGGAGAGATGCGCCGCTGATACAACTTTTCAATCCGCCTTAACTGATTGGGCTTGAGACCGTGTGTATTGCCGTGAAGATTTCGCATCCAGTGGATTGATGAATTATAGCACGCACCATCGGCGTGTTGCCGCAGGGGCAAGGGTCGCAAAGCGCCAATAGACAATGGTCAATCGCGTCGCTACGATGTAGCGTCGCAAGTTAATGAAGCCCCATCCGAACATAATAAGGATTGATCCGGCCGCGGGAATCGCCGGTGGCGAGGTCATCGTTCATTTCGATCGACTGAGTGTGGAAGAGCTGTCTCGATTGCAGGTCAGGTTTGCCGGCACCGCGGCGCATCTGGTTTCAGCCAAGACGGACCGCGCGCTGGCCCTGGTGCCTGAAGTCGCGAGCGATGTCGCGGTCAAGGCCGACATCGTAACTGAGGCCGATGTTCCGCAGGCCGGGACGACCGCTGCCTTCACGATTGGAACCATGATGGCGGCGAATCTCCACCCGGTCACCAACCCGGCCTTCGACCCAACCGATGGTTCACTGTTCGTGACTCGGTCAGGATCGCGCGGTGAGCATGCGCCCATATCAATTTTTCGGATTGGCGCTGAAGGAGTCGAAGAATTCTCTGGCGATGTCACGAATCCTACGGCCATTGCCTTCGACCGGACGCGCCGCATGTTCGTGACTAGCCGCTTTGACGGAACTGTCTATCGCGTCACGCGCGATCGGGAAGTGGTGGCATTTGCCGCAGACCTGGGGATTGCGACCGGCATGGCATTCAATCGCGACGGCGAGATGTTTGTCGGCGATCGGACAGGCACCATCTACCGCATCAATGAAATCGGCGAAGCGAAGCCCTGGGCGGAACATGAGGCATCGGTGTCAGCGTATCATTTGGCGTTCGGGGCTGACGATAATCTTTACGTTAGCGGGCCCACGGTTTCGAGCTTTGATTTGATTACTCGCTTCGATCCGGACGGTAACGCCAGCGTGTTTTTCCGCGGATTAGGGCGGCCGCAGGGCTTGGCTTTTGATCGGGAAGGAAATCTGTACGTGGCAGCAGCGCTGCGCGGCCGTCGTGGTGTGGTCAAACTTTCACCTGACGGCAGTCGCGCTGAGCTGGTCGTCGCGGCGATGAATCTAGTGGGGCTCGCATTTGGACCTCAGGGTGAAATGGTTGTGGCGACTAATGAAGCTGTGTATAGTTTGCCGCTCGGAATTAAAGGACTTTTGATTTAGATCGCGACGTCGTTTACGCAGGGAGAATTAATCTGGACAGCAGCATCATAGGACAATTCGTGCTGCACATGGTTGTGCTGCTTTTCTCTCTTTCGGTCCACGAGTCGGCCCACGCCTGGACGTCGAACTATTTTGGGGACGATCTCGCGAGACTGCAGGGAAGGATCTCTCTGAACCCGGCGGTCCACATCGATCCGATCGGAACGCTATTGCTGCCGGCGATTGCTTTCTTTACGCACGCGCCGGTGTTTGGCTGGGCCAAGCCCACGCCGGTTAACCCGCTCCGCTGGCGCAACAAGCGGGTCGCTAATTTTTGGGTTTCGATCGCCGGGGTCATCTGCAATTTTATTATTGCGCTCGTGGCGGGCGTCATCATTCGAATTCTTTTTTCGTTCGGCATCATCGTCGTAGGCGGCCGCGCGCTGGTCCCGGCGAACACTGATTCGCTGATTGCTATTGGCGCTGTCGAGTTGTTATGGGGTTTCTTTTATCTGAATGTCATTCTCGGGGTGTTCAACTTGATTCCGATCCCTCCGCTTGATGGCAGCAAGGTCCTGCAAAGCATCCTGCCGTCCAGTTTTGACTCCGCCTTCGAAGTCCTCGAGAGGTTTGGCTACATGTTGCTGATCCTGGCGATGCTGACAGGAGTTTTTGGGACGGTGTTTGGAATATTTGTCCCGATCTTTATTCGATTGCTCTTTTTGGGTGCGTCCTACTAGGTGCTTCTTAATTTATGAAACGAATTTTTAGCGGCGCCCAACCGACGGGCAATGTTCACCTCGGAAACTATCTGGGTGCATTGCGTAATTGGGTAGCGCTGCAACATGAATACGAAAGTTTCTTTTGCATCGTCAACCTCCACGCGATCACTGTGCCGCAGGATCCGAAAGTGCTGGCCGCGAAGACGCGCGAGTTGGCGCGCATTTACTTAGCTGTCGGAATCGACGCGAACGTCTCGACCGTCTTCGTGCAATCGGACGTGGCGGCGCACACAGAATTGACCTGGCTGCTGAACGGCGTGGCGCGCATGGGCGAGTTGGAACGCATGACGCAGTACAAAGATAAGGCGCTCAAGCAAGCCGACAATCTGAGCGTCGGCTATTTCGATTACCCGGTGCTGATGGCTTCCGACATTCTGCTATATCAAACGGATTTGGTTCCGGTCGGCGAAGATCAGAAACAGCATCTCGAGCTCACGCGTGATATCGCGATTCGCTTCAATCGCGATTATGGACAAACCTTCGTAGTACCCGATCCATTCATTCCGAAGGTGGGCGCCCGCATCATGTCGCTGGCAGATCCCGCCAAAAAGATGTCGAAGTCGGACGAAGAGAGCGAGGCCGGCTGTGTGATGTTGCTGGATGACGAGGACGCGGTGCGGCGCAAGTTCAAACGCGCGGTGACCGACTCGGGCACGGAAATCAGATTCGATGAATCCCGGCCCGCCATCAACAATTTGCTTACGATTTATCACCTGCTCACAAACAAAACGGAGATTGAGATCGAGGATCATTTTCGCGGAAAGGGTTATGCGGCGTTGAAGCAGGATCTGGCTGATGTTTGTATCGAGTTTCTGAAACCAATCCAGGAGCGCGTGCGCGGCATCGATGATGATAAACTTGATCAGATTCTGGAGCAGGGCGCGGAACGCGCAGAGACGATTGCGCGGATGACACTCACGAAAGCGAAAGCCGCAATGGGTTTAATTGGCGCTCGCAGTTAATGGCCATGGAAGAAGCCACTCAAACGCTGGCAGAGAAAGAAGCCGACGAGGCGACGGAAGCGGCGCCCGCGATTAGCGTCGCTGGTGCGCAGCCATCGATCGCTCCGGACCAGGACAGCGATCAACTTCAGGTCACGTTGGGTGATTTTGAAGGACCGCTCGATCTCCTGCTCTACCTGGTTCGCCAGGAGCAAGTCAATATCTACGACATTCCCGTCGCGCGCATCACGGACGAGTATCTTCGTTACCTGCAATTGATGAAGGAACTCGACCTCACCGTCGCCGGTGATTTCCTCGTGATGGCGGCCCAGTTGATCGAGCTCAAGTCGCGCATGTTGCTGCCGCGCGATCCACTGGCGGCCGAAGAAGAGATCGAAGATCCGCGCGCCGAGCTGGTCAATCGTCTGCTCGAACATGAAAAGTTCAAGGCTGCGGCGCAGATGCTCTGGTCGCGGGCCACCGTCGAGCAGGCCGTGTTCCAGCGCGCCGAGATCGAGACGGACAAGAATAATCCCGAGGTTGCCGTGGGGCTCTTCGATCTGTTGCGCGTATTTCAGGAAATCCTCGCGCGCCATAAAGAAGAGGTTCTCCTGGAGATCGAGCGCGAGGAAGTTACCATGGGCGAGATGATCGAACGATTGCGCAACATGGTCAGGTCGGCGGGCGAATTGAATGTGCTGCGATTTTTTGAACAGGCCCGGTCGCGGCGTGAATTGGTGGTCGCCTTCCTTTCCGTGCTTGAGCTGGTGCGTCTGAGCGAAATCTCTTTACGGCAAACCGAAACATTCGGCGAGATTACGGCCCGCGTAGCAGAGCCGGCGGCCTGATGATTTATGGAAGTAGATTAATTGAGTTTGTTTAGATGGCGGACTTGTCCGCCGCTTAGCAGTTGCCGGACAAGTCCGGCGTCTAAACGTTTGGAGATGCGCTGGATTCATGAGTAACAAGGCCAAAGCCGCAACCGCAGACGATCAAATCGAACTTTCGGATTCTGACGATTCCGAGATTGTCGGCGAACGTCAAATCAGTGACGCGGAATTGAAGTCGATCACGGAAGCGTTAATCTTTGTCGCGGACGAACCAATCACTGCGAAGATGATTGCCCAGGTCGTCAAAGTTGATCGTGAGGCAATCGAAAAAGTCATCGCCGAGCTGGCAAACGATTACGAAGCAGGGAAGGGTGGCTTACAGTTGCGCGAAATTGCCGGCGGCTGGCAGATCGCGACGCGACCAGAATTTCATGAGCAGGTCCGCGCGTACCTGAAATCCAAGCCGAGCGCGAAGCTCTCGCTGGCTTCACTCGAAACTCTCGCGGTGATCGCTTACCGCCAACCGGTAACCGTCCCCGAGATCCTCGAGATTCGCGGCGTGCAATCGCCGTCCGCCATCAAGACGCTGCTCGACAAGCGTCTGATAGTCGCGAAAGGCCGCAAAGAAACTGTGGGCCGGCCCATGATGTACGGCACGTCGAAGGAGTTTCTGATTCAGTTTGGATTGAAGGACCTTTCGGAGCTGCCGAGTATCGAAGACTTTCAGGATCTGGCGGGCGGTGTCGAATAAAGGGCAGTAGGCCGTAAAGCCGGAGGCAGCTTAATACGGTTCTCTGCCTAAGACGCTTCGGCCTCCTGCCTTTCGATTCTGTAATGGAACAACGACTACAAAAACTGATCGCCGCCGCGGGTGTTTCCTCACGCCGCCATGCCGAAGAACTAATCACCTCAGGAAAGGTCACCGTCAACGGCAAAGTCATAACCGAACTGGGAACTCGCGCGGACCCCGAGCATGATCACATCAAAGTCAATGGCCGGCTCTTAAATCCGCTGTTGAATCGGCAGGAGCAAATCTATGTCCTGCTGAACAAGCCGAAGGGCTACTTGACGAGCATGTCCGATCCGGAAGAACGGCCGCTCGTAACTGATCTCCTTCCGAAATCGCTCGGCCGGCTGCACCCGATAGGCCGGCTGGATTTCAATACGGAAGGGTTGCTACTGCTGACGACTGACGGTGAGCTCACCAATGTCATCACTTCCGCGCGCAACAAGATCGGGAAAATCTACAGCGCCAAAGTGAAGGGGACGCCGAGCGACAAAGCGATTGAAAGGTTGCGTCGCGGTGTCGTGATTGATGAAGGCGCGCCAGTTGCTCGAGCTGAAGTGCGCCGGCTACGCTCGAACACTGCCAACGCCTGGTTTGAGGTGAAGCTGTATGAGGGGCGCAATCAACAGATCCGGCGGATGTTCGATGCGATTGGCCATTCAGTCGTGAAGCTGGTGCGCTCACAGATCGGACCGCTTGAGCTGGGGAGTTTACGCACCGGCGAATGGCGACACCTCACCGCGCGAGAAGTCTCGCAACTCAAACGATCTGCCACCACCAGAAATCAGACCAATCAAAAGTCGCGCGCGCGGGTGCGTGCGTCTCGTCATTAAGCTACAATGTCCGTTCTCATTTAACCCTCGACAGGCGTCTTTAGGCCTGTCGTTTGTTTGATGAGGGTAGAAAAGCACTGGCGTCGGACGATCCGCCGGTTTGACACGATGCAATTCGAACTTACTGAAGAACAACTTCAAATGAAGATGAGCGTGCGCGAGTTCGCGGAAGCTGAAATCGCGCCGCACGTCATGGAGTGGGACGAGGCGCAGCATTTTCCAATTGAGCTATGGCCCAAGCTCGGCGAGCTTGGCCTGACCGGGATTTTGTTTCCCGAGGAATACGGCGGCGCCGGGCTCGGTTACGTAGAGTACGCGACGGCGATTGAAGAACTGTCGCGGGTGGACGGCTCGGTGGGGATTTCGGTGGCGGCTCATAACTCGCTTTGCTCGAACCATATTTTTCAGTATGGCAACGACGCCCAGAAGAAAAAATATCTTGAGCCGCTGGCGAAGGGCGCTCACCTCGGCGCGTGGGGTTTGACTGAACCTGGCGCCGGGTCCGACGCCTCAGGCACACGCACGACTGCGGTGAAACAGAACGGCAACTGGGTCATAAACGGTTCGAAGAATTTCATCACTCACGCCATTCACGCCGATACCTGCGTCGCTTTCGCGTCGAACGATCGCGCCAGACACAGCAAGGGCATCACCGCTTTCATCTTTGAAAAAGGAATGGCCGGCTTCGGTCCCTCGAAGAAAGAGAACAAGCTCGGCCTGCGCGCATCCGAAACTGCCAGCGTTGTGTTTGAAGACTGCGTCGTGCCTGACGAGAATCGTCTCGGCGAAGAAGGCATGGGCTTTGTGAATGCGATGCAAATTCTGGACGGCGGCCGGATATCGATTGCCGCGCTGGCGGTGGGCATCGCTCAGGGCGCTTACGAATCGGCGCTGCGCTATTCCGGCGAGCGCCAACAGTTCGGCAAACCAATCCGCGAATTTCAAGCGATTCAATTCAAGCTGGCGGACATGGCGACGCAGATCGAGGCGGCCCGCCTGTTGATGTATCAAGCCGCGGCGATGAAGGACCAGGGAAAGAAAACGACGAAACAATCGTCTATGGCGAAGCTGTTCGCGGGCGAAATCAGCGTCCGCGTTTGCGAGGAAGCCGTGCAGATTCACGGCGGCTACGGCTATACGAAAGATTATCCCGCCGAAAAATATTGGCGCGATTCCAAACTTTGCACGATCGGCGAAGGCACGTCTGAAATCCAGCGAATCATCATCGCGCGCGAGATTCTGAAAGGTTTATGACCGATTCGCTTTTAGATCGGGTGGTGGCTGGCGATGCCGTGGCCGTGGCGCGAGCTATCTCAAAAGTCGAAGACAACGCGGAGGCGGCTGCCGATTTGATGAAGCAGATCTTTCCGCGCACCGGACGCGCGCTGATCGTCGGCATTACCGGCGCGCCGGGAGCCGGAAAGTCCTCGCTGGTTGATAAACTGGCGGCGTTCTATCGCCGGGGCGGTGACCGCGTCGGTATCATCGCGGTCGATCCTTCGAGTCCTTTCTCCGGCGGCGCGATTCTCGGCGATCGCATTCGCATGCAAACGCTGACGCTCGATAAAGGCGTCTTCATTCGATCGATGGCCACCCGCGGAAACCTGGGCGGCCTCGCGCGCGCGAGCGTCGAGGCGGTGGCAATTCTCGACGCCGCCGGTTATGACAAGATCATCGTCGAGACGGTTGGCGTTGGTCAGGACGAGATCGAGATCGCGAAAACCGCTGACGTTTGCGTGGTGGTCCTGGTTCCGGGAATGGGCGACGACGTGCAGACCATGAAGGCCGGCATCATGGAGATCGCGGACGTGCTGGTCATCAACAAAGCTGACCGCGACGGCATCCTGCGAACCGAAAAAGAACTGCAGGCTCTGCTCAGTTTGGCGCCGCGAGAAGACGAGTGGCAGCCACCGATTGTGAAGACAGTCGCGATCGAAAACAAAGGCCTGGATGATTTGGCGGGCGCGATCGAAGCGGCCAGACAATTTCAGCGAGATGCGCCAACTGCCGAAGGCCGCAAGCGATCGATTGCCCGTTGGCGGATACTCGAACTTTTGCGCGAGCGCCTGTTGTCCGAAGTGCTGACACGCAAGGGCGCCGCGGCCAAATTGGAATCGATGGCCGGAGAGGTTGCGAGTAAGAATCGCGATCCCTATTCTGCGGTGGAAGAATTGTTGGGAGCATCATGAAGATCGACCACATCGGGATCGCTACCAATGACATCGAACAGATGGCCTCCATTTATCGCGATGCACTCGGGCTGACGGTTGTCGAGACCGAAGAAGTTGCGAGCCAGAAAGTGCGGGTGGCGATGCTTCCGGTGGGCGAGTCCCGGATTGAATTGCTCGAAGCCACGGCGGCCGATTCGCCTATCTCAAAATTTCTGGCCAAGCGAGGTCCCGGCATTCACCATGTTGCCTTCAAGGTGGACGATATTCGCGCCGCGCTGGCTGAGCTGAAATCAAAGGGCGCCCGGCTCATCGATGAAGAGCCGCGTACCGGCGCCGGTGGTTGCCTTGTGGCCTTCATTCATCCATCATCGACGGGCGGAGTCTTAATCGAATTGGTTGAGAGGGTGGGCCGCCAACACAGTTAACGACATTTGAAAGGAACGTCATTTTGAACTCCACAACCAAAGCCTGGATTGTCGCCGCGATCGGCGTCGCTTTTTCTCTCGGTCTAATCGTCTGGCAGGTCAAAGCCAGTCATCAGGCTGCGATTACTCTGACCGCGGACGATATGACGCAGATTGCCTCTGACCAGTCGGCCCAGTCACGCGCGCGTCTGGCCACGGACGACGCGGCGCGGCGGGACTTTGCGAAAAACGTGCGCGAGTTGTTATCGGTTGCAGAGGAAGCAAGAGCGAAAGGCCTCGCCTATAAACCCGAGGTCAAGCGCCAGATGGAACTGGTCCGCGCCATTGTAATCGCGCAAAATTTTGCGCAGCAGTCAGCCAAGCAGGGCCCGCCAGTCGCTCCACCGACGGATGCCGACATCGATGCGTTCTTCAAAGAGCCGGGCGCGGAAGAGCGGCTTCAGCAATTCGTAAAAGATGCGCAGGCGGAAAATCCAATGATGGCCGGCCAGGCCATTCCGGATGAGCAGATGAAGGAGATTCGGAAACAGTTGGGCCAGGTGCTAATCAGTGAGCGCCGCGGTGAACAGGCAGGCATCGACAAGAAGCGCTCGGTTGAATTGCAAATCATGCTCGAGCAGTCTCGCGTGCTTGCCTCGAAGTATGCGAAAGAAACTTTGATTCCGGGCACCAAAGCGACCGATGAAGAGATCACTGCTTACATCGCGAAGCATCCTGAACTCGATGACAAGCAAACCCGGGCGAAGGCTGAGGAAGTCCTGAAACGCGCGCGCGCCGGTGAAGACTTCGCTGCGCTCGCCAAAGAGTTTTCAACCGATCCGGGCAGCAAGGATAAAGGTGGCGATCTTGGCTGGTTCAGTCGCGGACAGATGGTGCCCGAGTTTGAGAACGCTGCCTTTGCTTTGCAGAAGGGGCAAATCAGCGAACTCGTGCAGACGCAGTTTGGATTTCACATCATCAAAGTCGAAGACAAGAAGACTGAGACGAAAGACGGAAAACCTGACGAGCAGGTGCATGCCCGCCATATTTTGATCGCCGCCGGTGGCGCGGGAAATCCTTTCGCACCGCCCAAGTCTGCCAAAGACCAGGCGCGTGATGCAGTTGAGCAGGAAAAAGAAAAGAACCTGATTGAAGAGATCGTCAAGCGTCAAAGCAATCATGTTACGGTCGCCGAGAACTTCTCAGTGTCGCAGCCGTCGCCGCAGGAAATGCAACAAGGAATGCCGCCGGGCATGATGCCTCCGCAAGAGGGGCCGCCCGCATCGGCGTCTCCGGCCGCCAAAGGCAAACCGACGCCGGCGAAAGGAAAGAAGTAAGAGGAAGGGTGTAGGGTGTAGGGTGTAGGGGGTTGGGTGTCGGTGTGGCGGCGCGTGTAGAACCAATCGTTGCGTAACGTCTACCCGAATTTAGGACTCAAATAGTAAGGGTCAATAGTAAGGCTCGCGATTCGCGACCTGGACCCTAGACCCTAACCCCAACACCCTAAACCCTGCATTACTACCCTATGCTGTTCGGCGATTACCGAATTGAAATCATTCCTGATTGTGAATTCCGGCTCGACGGTGGCGCGATGTTTGGGGTCGTTCCGCGAAACCTCTGGTCGCAGGTCTGTCCGCCCGATGATCAGAACCGCATTCGCATGAACATGAACTGCCTTTTTATTGAAGGTGGCGGCGAGCGCATTCTGATCGATACCGGCATCGGCGAGAAGTGGAGCGAAAAACATAGCGCGATGTACGGCATCAATCGCGTCAGGTCATTTGACGACTCGCTGAATGCGATTGCCGGCGTCCGATCGTCAGAGATTACGATTGTTATCAATACTCATCTTCATTTTGATCACGCCGGCGGCAATACGCTGATGAATGCGGAACGTCAGGCGGTTCCGGCATTTCCTAATGCGCGATATTTTGTCGCGCGCGGCGAGTTCGAACACGCCGAGTCACCAACTGAACGCGATCGCGCGAGTTATTTCGCCGACAATTGGCGGCCTTTGAAGCAATCCGGGCAGCTCGAGCTGAAGGACACCGCTTACGAAGTTGTCCCGGGGCTGACGATGGAAACTTATGCGGGACACAACCGTTCGATGCAGTGTCCGCGCCTCGAACGCGGTGGGCAGACACTGTTCGGTTTCGCTGATCTCATCCCGACGCGGGCGCACGTTTCATATGCCTGGGTGATGGGCTACGATCTTTACCCCGTGGAAACGGTTGAAGCAAAGAAACAACTGGTGCCGCAGGCGGCTCGCGACGGCTGGACCTGTTTGTTCTATCACGACGCGGAACAACCTTTGGGAACGATCGTCGACGAAGACGCAAAGTTTCGCGTCCGGCCACTGAATCAGAATCTATGACAGCAGCGAAAATTGGAATCATCGGCGGCAGCGGTCTCTATCAAATGCCCGAGTTGACGGATGTCGACGAGATCGCAATTGAAACTCCGTTTGGTGATCCGTCTGACAAATTTATTGTGGGCACGCTGGAAGGCGAGCGGGTCGCGTTCCTCCCGCGACATGGCCGCGGCCATCGGTTCACGCCGAGCGAGCTGCCGTTTCGCGCGAATATCTACGGCATGAAGTTACTGGGTGTCGAACGCATTCTCTCGGCGTCGGCGGTCGGTTCGTTGCAAGAGCAGTACGCCCCGACGGACATGGTCATTCCAAATCAGTTTTTCGATCGCACGCGAGCGCGCGCGCATGAGTCGACGTTCTTTGGCGACGGTATTGTCGCGCACGTCGCTTTCGCTCATCCTGTCTGCGAACATCTGGGTGATGTCTTGGAAGAATCATGCCGGACTGTTGCAGTAAACGTTCATCGCGGCGGCACGTACCTGTGCATGGAAGGCCCGGCGTTTTCAACCGTGGCGGAATCGAATGTGTACCGCTCGTGGGGCATGGATATAATCGGGATGACGAATTTGCAGGAGGCCAAGCTCGCGCGTGAAGCCGAGATTTGTTACGCCACGCTGGCCCTGGTGACTGACTACGACTGTTGGCATCCGGGCCACGACGCCGTGACGGTCGAGGCCATCATCGAATATCTCAACAAGAACGTGCGGAACGCGCAGTTGATTATGAAGGGCGCGGTGAAG
>Ga0207511_100011_pt1 | contig 52306 bp, 39 predicted proteins | sample NitcycUWRSCHO22C_FD_188265 | JGI IMG/M metagenome (GOLD analysis project Ga0207511, IMG submission 188265) | Soil microbial communities from Arlington Agricultural Research Station in Wisconsin, USA - Nitrogen cycling UWRJ-SCHO22-C (SPAdes) | ecosystem: Environmental > Terrestrial > Soil >... | reverse complement strand
ACTTAACAAACTCCGAAACTCCAAACCCCGAGCCCTAATCGTTTAGAGGCGACACTTGTGCCGCCGATGTGCGCCGGACAAGTCCGGCGTCTAAACGATCGGTCTACGGAAACCGCTTGCGATATTCGTCGGAATTGATGAAGGCTTTGACCATCTCGGCTTCGACGTAGTTGCCGTTGAATTGATTCAGCTTGGCCAGCCAGAACTGCAGGCCGTTCGCGTCGGGATCGCGGCGCAGGTAGCCGAAGTACTCCATCGTCACGAACGCTTCGTTGAAGACTTTGCGGTCGAAGGCGGCGTTCTCGACGATGCGGCGCAGGACCGACACCCGCGTCGGGCAGCCCAAGCTGAACGTGCAGTGATCGAGGCCGTTGATTATGTCGTCACGTTCCGCGGTGGTGGGCGTGATGCCTTCGGTCTCGAAGAGCTTGTCGACGTACTGCGCGCTGGTGAGACCGGCGTAGCGCGCCTGGAATTCAGGCCGGAAGAAAAACTGGCTGGTGTAAGTGTCTTTGTTGCCGCTGAGTCTAATGATCCACGCATCGTTACCTCCGGCGATCACGTTCTTGCCGAGCTGCGCCGCTTCGGGGACGAACTCAGCAAACGTGGGGCGCCGGCCGAGCGCCGCGCGGTACATGCGATAGACGTAGTAGCCCGTCTCGTGGAACTCGAAAGAGACGGCGAAGGCAGCGCTGACGTTGATGCGTTTGACCTCGCGGCATTGCGCGTCCATGCCGCAACTGGTCAGTTCATTTGTCCAGAACGAGAAGCCGCTGCCGTCGGGATCACGCGAGAGGAAATCACGATATTGCTGGGTGACAAAGAAGCACGGGCCATCAATCGGCTGCGGCGCGGGCGGTGTCGCGGTCAGCGTAAATTGGATCTGTTTGAGGGGCGCGTCCCACGATTTGAAATTTAGTGTGTAAGTGCCGGGCTCGAGGGTGCCGATGTCGAAGTTCTTCTCGAAGGGCACGAGGGCGAGCGTACGTCCCCCGGTGTATTCCTCGACGCGCGCATCGAGCGAGATCGTATTACCGGTGCGGCTGACCACGGGCGCTTGCGTCACCCGATAGCCGCTGTCGTTAAAAACCCAACGCGAATTGACGGTGGTTTGCCCGTTGCAACTAAAGACCGCGAGTTGCTGCGGCACGACGCGCGTCGGTTCAGCGTGGATCCAGGTGTCGGTCTGCGCGCAGATTGGGGCGCAGCAAACGACGCCGAGGATAAATGCCAGTACGAGTTTGCGTGTTACGAATTCTTGAGTCATGTCTTTCTCGCTGAAGCTGTTGGAAAGGGCAACGCCGGGATGCGAGAATTCTGCCACTAGCTGAAAGTAAGCGCAATGGCCAAGTGATTGAACGACGCCAAAGGCGTTCGCAAATTCCAGCCCAGGGCAACGCCCTGGGTAAGACGCCGTTAAATCAGCCGAACTCTGAAGGAGTTCGGCAGGGCCAAAAGGCTGTTATGTTGTTGTCGTATCTCTCTGGAACTGACGCTAGCGAACTCTTTCAGAGTTCGTCGATCGTCCGGCGGCCTGCTGACCCAGGGCGTTGCCCTGGGCTGGGATTGGTAAACGCCTTCGGCGTTGGTGTGTGTCGTCTGCCACTCCCAAGTCAACGCTGGTGAAGAGCCTCGCGTTGAATCATCCGAACTCTGAAAGAGTTCGTCAGCGCCACAAGGTTGTAAAAGATCGTTACTTGACGCGGCTGTTACGTTGTTTCATGTCTCAATCGCTTTCAAGACTTTGGACCCATCTCATATTTTCTACCAAGGATCGCGTTCCGTTTCTCAAAGAGCCGGAGCTGAAGAATGACATGCATCGTTACCTTGCTTCCGTCTTGAGATCACACGATTGTGAGACGCTCATTGTGGGTGGAACCGGTGACCATGTGCACGCGCTGTTTGATCTCTCGCGAAAGTATTTAGTTGCGACAATCGTAAAAGAGATCAAACGGACTTCCTCCGCATGGATAAAAGAGATTTCACCATCATGTAAGAGATTTCACTGGCAAAATGGTTATGGCGCATTTTCGGTGAGTCAATCACATCTCGATCGCGTCTATCGATATATCGAACAACAGGAGCATCACCATCGGCGCGTTACATTTCAGGATGAATACAGAAGTTTGCTGAAAAAGTACGGAATTGAATACAACGAGGATTATCTCTGGAACTGAGGCTCCGTGAACTCTCTCAAGAGTTCGCCGAATTCACCGGGCCATGTGATGTTTAATCACAACCCTTTCAGGGTTGGCACAAATCCATGTGCGCTACCCCAGGGTAGCGCGCTGGCGCGCGCAACCCTGGGCTGGAATTGGCAAACGCCTTCGGCGTTCAAGCCTTACCGCATTGGACGGGTGGCAAGCCGCAACCCGACGCTCCGATACGATCTGTTAATCTTCGTCTCTGTATCTGAAGACAATTCTTCAAACTTCAATGCCTGAACCTACGCTGGAGCTGGACGAGCATCCCAGGGCTGACGATTTCCGCGCGATCCTTGACGGCGTGCGCGGCTTCAACCGCGCGCAGACCGGCAACGAACCCCCGCGACCAGTTGCTTATTTTCTGCGCGACGTGGGCGGGAAGATTGTTGGTGGCGTGCAGGGCAGTCTGTGGGGGCGTTCTATGCACATCGATGCGCTTTGGGTGGATGAAAACTATCGCGGCCGCGATTTTGGTTCGCGCTTGATGACGGCGATCGAAGGATACGCGGCGTCGCACGGGCACCCGCTGGTTTATCTGGAGACCACCAGCTTTCAGGCTTTACCGTTTTATCAAAGCCTGGGTTATGAGGTGTTTGGTGAGCTGCCGGGAATCAGCGAAGGTGAGACGCTGTTCTTTCTGAAGAAGGAGTGTCAGTACCGAGAGCGGTAGCGACCGGATCTATTGACTCCAATGCCGGCGCTCGATCCGGTCGCTACCGCTCTCGGTACTGACACGTCTCACAGTGGCGTTGCTAATGCGGCTTTGCCGCAGCACATTGCGGTAAGCCTCTGGCTTACCGTGTGTCTTCCATTTGATTTGTGAGGCTACGCCTCATACCGAGGCGCAGCCTCCGAGTTGACCAACCCATTTACGGAAAGGCAAAGCCTTTCCGCTATGTGCAGCGGCATAGCCGCTGACTCCACTGCCGGCGCTCGATCCGGTTGCTACCGCTCTCGGTACTGACACGTCTCACAGTGGCCGGTGGATATCGGATTCGGAAGTAGTCCGCAGATTACGCGGATTTCGCAGATTTAAAAAACTACCCCCATCATGTTCGATCTTAAATCTGTGTAATCTGTGTAATCTGTGGATTACTCCAGTGCCGGCGTTGATCCGGTCGCTATCGCTCTCGGTACTGACACGTCTCACACGTTATTCAGAATCGTCAGCGCGTTGCCTTCGAAGATCCTTTGCTTCTCTGCTTCCGGGACATCCAGATTCTCAATTGACGAGACGGCCCGATCGATCGAGCCGAGCAAGTGCGGATAGTCGCTGCCCATCACCATCTGGCTGGCGCCAATCATGTTTCGCACCATCAGCAACATGTGCGAATTGAAATTGACGGTGTCGTAGTAGAGCCTTTTGAGATAGGTGCTTGGCAGTTCATCGATCTTCGCGCGGCACTCGACAAAGTCGCGGTAGCCGTTATCCATTCGCTCCATCAGATAAGGAACGGCGCCGCCGAGGTGCCCGACGATCCAGCGAATGTCCGGAAAGTCGCGGAACATTCCGTCGTAGCACATGCGCGCGACGGCGAGGGTCGTGTCGAACATGAAACCCACGATGGGCCCGAGCACGTATTCGCGAAACGGATCGGTGTTGGCCGGCAGCATCGGATGCAGAAGGATGCAGAGCTTCATCCGGTTCGCTTCCTCAAAGAACGGACGATACGCGGGCGAGGTTAACGGCTGGCCGCCGATGTTGCTCAAAAGAATCACGCCGTTCAATTTCAATTCGTCGATGGCGCGATGAAGCTCTTTCAAGGCCGCATCCGGAGCGTCCATGGGAATCGACGCGAAGCCTTTGAATCGCGCCGGGTGTTGCGCGGCCAATTCCGCGTAGGCGTCATTGACCATGCGCGCGATTTCCGGCTGATGCTCGGCGCCGGTAAAGAAGACGTTGGGCGTCGAGAGCGACACGACTTCGACGTCGATGCCGACCCGGTCCATGTCTTCGAGCCGTTTGCCGACATCGGTCATGGGCGGCGTTACGCCAAAGAAGCGCGCGCCGCGATGGGTGATGATGGTTTGGCCCGACGGACTCTGACCGAATGAAAACTCAGAAGGCAGTTCGCGAATCTTGTCGAAGTAAATTGGCGGATAGTAATGCGTGTGCAGATCGAATTTGCGGGACATCAGCGAAAGACTATCACTTATCGGGAGTGTTCAGAACAGCGAGCGGAAGCGAGCAATTTGGAGTGCGGTGGCTTGACACCGCTTTGTAAGTTCTCTGAAAGTGTTGGCCGCGGGCCCTTGCCTCAAAAGTCAGAATTTCCTCTGACGACCACGACAGGTTCTCGGTTATGCCCCAAGGGGGCAACGGCCTCCAGCCCAGGGTTGCCGGCTCGGCTACCCTGGGTGATGAAAGAAATCTGTCTTCAACCGCAATGCGGTTGTGCCTGCCGGGTGCATTTTTCTCGGAGAAACGACGCAACCGCGTTGCGGTTGAATATCTTCCTACTAGTTTCCCAGGGTAGCCGAAGCGGCAACCCTGGGCTGTAGGCCGCAGTCCCGTTGGGACATCAAGGAAATTCCCCCGCGAAAATAAAAATGCAATTTGACCTTTGAGGCAAAGCCTGGCCGGAGCAAAAGCGGCGTCAAGCCGCCGCACTCCAAAACTACCCGGCTCACTAATTTATGATCACGTTCCCGGAGGCGGTTATCCTGCCGGGGAAGGACATCAGATTTGCGGAGGGCCTACCCTTGATGGTTGTCTGCACGAGATCGATCTCCATCATCATCCGCATCTCGGGACGGCCGATTTGATCGGCCAGGGTGCGCGCGCGCTCGAAATCGACGCGACCGAGGTCGGCGAGCATGCGGTCCAGTGACATGACCATGCTCGAGAGCCCGTTGCCATTCTGCATGATCCACTCGCCATCTTTCAGATAACGATAGTCAATCCCGTCGAGCACGACCGCGGCGGACACCAACTCATTGAGACGGCCCACCATCGGTTGCAGCATCGGGAAAACTTGCTGCGGATCGACCCGGAGATAGATGCGCATGATCGAAAATTCAGCATTCAGCTCAGCCGCGCTCTGCGGGGCCGCTGCCAGGACCGATTTGGCTTCGCTCAAAAGGTCAAGCGCGGCTTTCTTGTCGGTGGCGACGAGGCTCATCGCCGATTGCAGGAGAATGTCGATCTTGCGATTGATGTTGGTCGCCTTCTCGGCGAGACGGCGGGCCTCGACGACTCGGTTTTCGCCTTCGACGGTACGCGCCGCCAGGTTGTCGAGCTGATCGATCACCTGCCGGCGCTGGACGGGATCGGAGATCTTCTCGGCAATTTCTTTGGCGCGCGCGGTGTCGCCGCTACTCGCGGCCTTCCAGGCGGCAGTTTGATAAAGCAGGGGCTGATAGTCGGGCGGGTATTTGGCCGCGAGCGCCAGGATTTCATCGGCGGTCCCTTTTTCGCTGACGCGGCGGATTTCCTGATGTATCTGCGCACCGGGATCGATCGTTTTCTCGATGCCGCGCGACCAGTCGCGTAATTCTGCGGCGCGCGCCGGCGCATATTTTTCAACCAGCGGCGTGATGCGCTCGACCTGGTAATACATGTTCTGCGCCTGGTTCATGCCCTGCTGCGTTTGACGATTGATCGAAAGAATGTTGCCGAGCATGGCCGTCAGCAGATCGCGATAAGTATCTTCGTCCGCACGCGGGGGTTGGAACGAGAGCAGCAGATTCCAGGCGTTGTTGGCGAGTTCCGGATTGCGGCTGGGATTGTCGTCTTTAATCCGGCTGACAATCTCCTGGTAGAAAGTCTGTGCGGCCTTAACGTCCTTTTTGTAAAGCAGCGGCAGAAACGTCATCAAGTTTCCGGACACGCCGCGCGCCAGACTCGCGCGCGCCAGTTTCAAAGCCGCCTCGGGATTTTGTCCCGTGATGACGTTGGCCAACATCATTTCGAGATTCGCTTCGCTGTTGGCCGTCCAGTTACCGCCGTAGCGCGTGCGGTTGTCGCCCTGAAAGCGGGTCCGCGCGAGGGCCTCGATCGCCAGATCGCCATCGTGGGGAGCGATGCGCATCACCACCTCCTGACGCAAATTGTTGATGCGGCTCATGTCGGTGTAGACCTCGGGGTCGCTGTAATCCAATTCTGAAATCTGATTGGTCAGTTGATTCACCGCGGCGCTGAAAAGCGTGCGGGCGCGCTTCTCATCTCGCACCCACAACAGATCGGCAACCTGGATTTCCGCCCGGACTCGATTTGCGGCAGCGTGAAGATTGAGTACTTGCTCCGCGAGCGTCTCAACCAAATCGAGGGCTTTCTTTTCCGTTTCCGGATCGAGTTTTGGCGGCTGCTCTTCGGCGTTGGATGGCGGCACTGGCGCGGCGCCCGCCGGCGTCACGGTCGCTTGTCCACGGCCAGGGCCACAAACCAACAGAGTGAGTAACGGCAGCAGGAGCAGGTTGCGACGAAGCATCTCGGCTTCCTTTCGTTGGTGGCGCAAGTTGTCAACTTGCGTCAGGCTTTCGGCAAAACTAACGGTTGCCAATTGAGGTGGCGAACTCTTCGGTTCGCGAGTTCCGTGCGTTTCTGAGTGCTGCGCTGATTATACCCGCGCCGGTTTTGCTGCAAAAGTCATTCGCAGACCGAACCGTAACGCGGCTTTGCCGCAGCACATTGCGGTAAGCCTCTGGCTTACCGTGTTTCGTCCGTTGACTCTTTGAGGCTATGCCTCAATTCACCGAGGCGCAGCCTCGGACTTCGGCTGACAAGCTCGTTTACGGAAAGGCAAAGCCTTTCCGCTATGTGCTGCGGCATAGCCGCTTTTCAGCCTGCAGACTTTTGCAGCAAGGCATACTCGCGCCGGTTTAGGTGTCGATGTTTTTGCGTCTGAATCCCGGGCATACGCCGGCCCGGCGCAACCGTTAATGGCTTATTTGACGCCGCGCTTTGAGTATTGTTCCGTAAATCACTAGACTTAATTCGATGGCCGACCCCCAAGTCCGACGGATTCTCGAAAGCGTACTCGACGGCCAACGCCTGAGCGTCGACGATTGCACTCGTCTGCTGGAGTCTTATGACGTGGCGGCCATCGGCGCCGCCGCGGACGAAATTCGCCAACGCCGTCACCCGCACAACGTCGTCACCTACATCATCGATCGCAACATCAACTACACCAACGTCTGTAACGTCGTCTGTACGTTTTGCGCTTTCTATCGCCGGCCCGGCGCGCCGGACACGTACGTGCGCACGATCGATGAGATTTGCGAAAAGATCGACGAGACCATTGCGCTCGGCGGCACAGGTGTCCTGATGCAGGGAGGCCTGCATCCTGATTTCGGCGTCGAGTGGTATGAAGATCTCCTGCGCACGTTGAGCGCGAAGTATCCGGGTTTTCAATTGCATTGCTTCTCGCCGCCCGAGATTCACAACCTTCACCTGATTTCCGGACTTGACTACGAAACGATCATGCGTCGTTTGAAAGATGCGGGTCTCTACAGTTTGCCTGGCGGCGGCGCGGAGATTCTCGACGACGAAGTGCGCAAACGTGTGGCCACCAAATGCACGACCGACGAATGGCTCGACGTGATGCGTGCGGTACACAAGGTGGGTTTGCGCTCGTCAGCGACGATGATGTTTGGCATCGGCGATAAGATCGAGCATCGGGTTCGTCACCTGCAACGCATACGGGATCTGCAGGACGAAACCGGCGGCTTCTTCGCGTTCATTCCGTGGACTTTCCAACGCGAGAACACCGCGCTCGGCCGCAAAATCAAAACCGAACCGACCGGCATCGATTATCTGAAGATGCTTTCGGTCTCGCGCCTCTTCATGGACAACATCGACAACATTCAATCTTCGTGGTTGACGCAGGGATTGCGTCTGGGCCAGGCGGCGCTGCGCATGGGCGCGAACGACATGGGCTCGATCATGATTGAAGAAAACGTCGTCTCTGCGGCGGGCGCGCACAACCGCGCGAGCGAAGAGACTCTGCGTTACTTGATTGAGGAAGCGGGATTCATTCCGCAGCAGCGGGACATTCTGTACGAGTTTGTGAATCGGGAATCGCGCGAGCCGTCGCCGGCCGCCGCGATTGCCTAAGCAGATTTCGACTTCCGGCTTTTCTTCTTTTCGGCAAAACTGGCTAAGCGCCCCAAACGATCAGCCTGGTGCTTCTCCTGGCCGGTCTCAACCAAAACCGGTTCGAACTTCGCCCCTTTCGCCAACAAACCAGCGCCTTCGGCAGTTGGTTTGACCTTGGCCAGCAACACGCGCGCGACCCGTTTAGGCATCAACAAGGGCGCGATTGCCGCCGCTGATTCGGCGAGTTGCACGATGTCCCCGCCACCACGCCAATGTTCGCGCACGACCAGGTCGTCCGTTCGATCGATGAGTCGCAAGACAGTGAGGGCGATGAGAAATAGATCGTCGACCTGGCCCACAAAGGGAATCATGTCGGGGATAAAGTCGAACGGCACGACGGCATAAATCACCGCGCCGGCAAACAGGGCGCGTTCAGTTAGCGGCACGCGCTTGTCGACCATCAGCTTCAGACAAAGCATCACCATGTTCGGCAGAAACATGAGCAGGTTCTTCATGCGGCTTTTGAGTTGTGACTTTCGCATTCGTTGTCCTCGCGTGCTGTTTTGGAGTGCGGCGGCTTGACGCCGCTTTGTAATCGCGTGGCTTGATTGTTCGCGCCGGAAACAAAAGCGGCGTCAAGCTGCCGCACTCCAGGAGTCATTCTGCTGCCATCCTCGGCGAGAATCAAATCGACATGGAACTTGTTCTCGATATCGCGGTCGGTTAGACTCCGCAGGCAAAACAAAGGTTAGAAAACATGGCCATTCTCGATCAAATTCGTCAGCGCGCAGCTGCGCAACCGCAGCACATCGTCCTTCCTGAAGGTGAAGATCCGCGCACCGTCGCCGCCGCGAGTCTCGCGACGCGACAAAGATTGGCGCGCCTCACGGTCCTGGGTGACGAACAGAAAGTGCGCGAGGCGGCGCGTCAGGCGGGAGCGGATCTCACCGGTGTTGAATTGGTCGACCACGTGCGCGCCAACGATTTCGAGAAGATGGTTTCGATTCTATATGACGCGCGACGCGCGAAAGGCATGACGCTCGATGAAGCGCGCACGGCGCTGCGCGATCCTTTGTACTATGGCAACCTGATGGTGCGCTCAGGTCGCGCGGACGGCTCGGTCGCCGGCGCCACGAACACCACCTCGCATACGGTGCGGGTGGCATTGCACTGCATCGGCGTGCGGTCCGGATTCAAGATCGTCTCCAGCTTTTTCTTGATGGCTTTGAACAATCCGAATTTTGGCGAGCATGGCGCGATGATTTATGCGGACTGCGGCGTGGTGATTGAGCCGAGCGCGGCCGAACTTGCCGAGATTGCGATCGCGTCCGCCGACTCGTGTCGCGCACTCCTCGGAGCCGAACCAAGAGTGGCCATGCTTTCTTTTTCGACCAAAGGATCGGCAAAGCACAAGTTGATCGATAAAGTTGTCGAAGCCACGAAGACCGTGCGCGTGCGCGCACCCGAGCTGGAGATCGACGGCGAGTTGCAAGCCGACGCGGCGCTGGTGCCGGCCATTGCGCAATCGAAAGCGCCGGGCTCGCCGGTGGGTGGGCGCGCGAATGTCTTGATCTTTCCCGACCTCCAGGCGGGCAACATCGCATACAAGTTGACTGAGCGGCTCGCCGGCGCGACTGCGATTGGACCGATTTTGCAGGGTCTTGATCGGCCCGCGAACGATTTGTCCCGCGGCTGCAAGGCCGAGGACATTGTCGACGCCATCGCGATTACCGCGGTCCAGGCCCAGGCGCGTAAAGCCGCCGGCTAGCTTTTCTCCGGCCACAGGGCAACGGTGACATACCGTGGCCGGCATCAAACCTCGCGATTATTCGATCCCACTGAAAACGGAGCAACTCGTATGAGGGCAGCGGTCCTGGTTCTCGCCATTTTTTCTTTTGCGGCAATCGCACACGCCCAGAGCGGCGCTAAAGCTTTGCCCTCGCCAACTCCGAAGTCCGACGATCAGGAACCGGTGCGCGTCTTCACTGAAGAAGTTCGTCTGCCCATCGCCGCGACCGACACTTACGGACACTTCGACCCGACCCTGACCATTGATGATGTGCTGGTCATCGAAAACGGTGAACAGCAGCAAATCAAAAGCATTCAGCATTTGCCGGCAAATGTCCTTTTGCTGCTCGACGTGGGGAACCAGTTGGGACTAAAGAGTTCGGTGTTGACCCGCAACGCAGCGCTCAGCGTGATCAATCGCCTCTTCAAAGGAACCCGGTTCGCGGTGATGCAGTTCGCGCTTAAACCGGAACTTATTCAGCCCTGGACCACCGACAAAGCCAACATGGAAAGGGTGTTGAAAAGGGGGATGTTGTCGGGCAAGAGCAGCCGCCTGCCCGATGCCCTGGCCGCCGCCGCGGAGCAATTCCGGGAGACGGCGCCGGGCACGCGCCACATTGTGATCATCAGCGACGGTGTCGATACGACCGGCGGAAAAGTAACCCTGGCGAACGCGCTGAAGGCATTGAATTCAATTCAAGTCAGTGTGCACGTCCTGAGCTACACCGTTATGGAGCGTCAAGAGTTGCAAGCCAAGACCAGGGTTGTGAACGGAGGCGACGGCGTGCAACGCGACGGAGCGCCGGGAGGTAACCCGGTCGCGAACGGCGATCCGACACTGCCGCCCGGGGTAACTCGTACACCGAGTTTCAAAATTGGATCAATCGATACCGACGTCGCGATGCGCCGCAAGCGAAAGGAATATGAACGCGCGACCCGTGACAGCGAGAAACAACTGACTACGATTGCCGAAGAAAGTGGCGGACGCATCTTCCTGCCGGTCAATGCAAATGAACTGATGGCTCAGGCTGACAGCGTCGCGCGTGATATCGGTTCGCGATACGTTCTCACTTATCGCCCGACGCATCCACTGTCTCAGGCAAAGCCGGGTGAATATCGAGTAGTCGAAGTCGCGCCGCGACGCGTAGGCCTGTACCTCAAAACGCGAAAGGGTTATGTGGTTCCTAATTGAGAGGAAGTCGAGAGTTCAATCATCAGCTTGATCGCGAAGCTGATTGCTGAACTGCGGACTTCCTAACTTGCCGGAGCGTTCAATTGCGATTCCACTGACGAGCCGGCAATCGAATCCCAATCATCACCGACGTGCTTGGGCTCGAGTGAACGGCGACGCAATTCCGACCAGTCTTCCTGCGGCACGCGATGAAAAGCTTCAACTACTCTCGGATCGAATTGGCGGCCGGTCCACTCATCCAACTCGGCGGCAGCAGCTTCGTATGATCGGCCTTTGCGATAGACACGATCGCTGGTGATGGCGTCAAAGGCGTCGGCTACTGAGAAGATGCGAGCGCAAATGTCGATGTCGTCACCAACCAGTCCGAGCGGATAACCGGAACCGTCCCACTTCTCGTGGTGCTGCGCGACGACTTTCGCGGCGCCTTGCAGAAACTTGATGCCGCGCAGAATCTGCTGTCCGTGAATCGGATGCTCGCGCATGAGTATCCACTCTTCGTCAGTCAGCTTCGCAGGCTTGCGAAGGATCGCGTCCGGAACGCCAATCTTGCCGATGTCGTGAAGCAACGAACCAAATTCCAGAGCTTTCATCTCCTGGGCGTTCAATCCGTATTCGCGGCCCAGGCGCAAACTAAAGGTAACCACGCGTTCCGAATGGCCATGCGTTTCAGCATCGCGCGTCTCGAGAGCCGCCGTCAAAGCCTTCAGCGTTGAGCGATAAGCGTTCTCCAAAGAACCGAGCGCCTCGTCCAGCTCGGCTGTGCGTTGGGCGACGAGCTCTTCGAGTTGCGTTTCGTAGAGCCGCTTGGCAACTATCAGTTCGTGGTGATTAAGCGCGCGACACACGGCTGCTTCCGCTTGCCGCAAATCGAACGGCTTCATCAGATAATCGAAGGCGCCCAAACGCAGCGCGTTGATGGCGCTCTCGATGGTCTGCATGCCGCTAATCATTACGATGACGGTTTCGGGAGAAATCGCTTTGACGTGGGGGATCATTTCAAGGCCGCTCATCCCGCTCATCGTGATGTCGCTGATCACCAGCTGATAGTCATCGTTGCGCAAGCTATCGAGCGCCTCTTCGGCCGACGATGCTTCGGTGCAGTCATAGGCATCGCACAGCAGGTCGTTGAGCACTCCACGGACCTCGGCTTCATCATCAACAATCAGCAGATGCGGTTTTATAGCGTTGGCGATCATATGCACAGGGGAATTGATTCAGTTGAAACGAGACTGCGCGGGAGGGAAACAACCAGACAGGAATTCTGCCGGCTTTCACCGGCCGGAGCATTGTACAACGTTGCTATGGCTTTAGCAACAGTCTTTTTCCTTGTTGATTTGAATAGAAATGCTGAGAGTTTTGCGGGTTCGACGGTGCGCGGTCGGCCCGAACCACCGCGTTTGACGGAATGCGTGGGCTCAAACTAATATGGCCACCGCGCCCATACCCTGCCGGAGTGGCGAAATTGGTATACGCACCAGACTCAAAATCTGGCGAGGTTCACTCCTCATGAGAGTTCGAGTCTCTCCTCCGGCACCATCGCTAAAGAAGTTTTCGCATCGCGGAAATGAAAAAGGCTGAACACCTCCGGGCGTTCAGCCTTTTCAATTGAGAGCGAACCACCTCACTTAATGTGTGGATCGACTGGGTCGATGGGGCTGCCTGGTGGTGAATCGGGATCTGCCACGGCTTGGCCCGCCGGCGAGATGCCATGACTTCTGATCTCGTGGTCGGTGTGCCCCGACATAACGCTGTGGCGGCGGCCATAGGCAAAGTAGATCACCAACCCAATTACCAGCCAGATGATCAGCCGGTACCAATTCTCTGCCGGCAGCGAGAACATCAACAGCAGACAAGTCGCGATGCCGAGAATGGGAACCAGTGGCACCAGCGGCGCGCGGAATGGCCGATTGGCATTTGGATTCGTTCTGCGCATAACGATCACTGCGCCGCAAACGATCACGAATGCGAACAGGGTTCCGATGCTGGTCATCTCTGCAAGAATGCTGAGCGGAATGAAGCCGGCCATCGAGGCCACAAACAGTCCCGTCAGAATGGTCGACTTCCATGGCGTGCGCCACTTCGGGTGAACATCGCCAAAGAAACTATTTGGCACCAGACCATCGCGACCCAGCGCCAACATCACGCGTGGTTGACTCAACATCATCACCAGCAAGACTGAGGTGATTCCGGTCATGGCGCCGAAAGCAACGAGATACTGCATCCAGGTGATTCCCGCGCGCTTGAAGGCTTCGACGACGGGAGCGTTGATGTCGATTTCTTTGTACGGAACCATTCCAGTCAAAATTGCGGAGACCGCGATATAAAGAATCGTACAAATAATCAACGAAGCAATGATTCCGATCGGAACATCTTTAGCCGGCTCCTTTGCTTCCTCCGAGTGAACGGAAACCGAATCGAAGCCGATGTAAGCGAAGAAGATGATCGCGGCGCCGGCAAACATTCCCAGAGGCTCTCCGCCCGCGGCCTCCTTGCCGAAAATTGTTTTGCCAAAGAAGCTGACACCGGTGTAGCCAAAGGGCGCAAACGGCGTCCAGTTGGAGGTGCCGAACCTGGTGATCAGCAAGTAAGTGCCGATGCCGATGACGAGCAGGACGATGACCAGCTTCACCGCGACCATGACAGCGTTAAAGCTGGCGCTCTCTTTAATTCCCTTGACCAGGACTATGGTCAGGACGAAGGTGATCAAAACGGCCGGGAGATCGAAATATGCACCCGTCGAAACGAACCCGGTGTGCGGACATCCGGCTCCGACGCTGACGCAATAATTAACGGGCCCGGTGGCAATTATCTTCGGAACGTGAAAGCCGAAGATTGGCGTGAACTCTTGAAAGTGCGCCGACCATCCGTGCGCCACCGTGGCCGAACCAACTGCGTATTCGAGGATCAAGTCCCAGCCGATGATCCACGCAAACAATTCGCCCAACGTGGCGTAAGCGTAGGTGTAGGCGGAACCGGCGACCGGAACCATGGACGCGAACTCTGCGTAACACAGCGCCGCAAAGACGCAGGCCATCCCCGCCATTACGAACGACAGCATGAGCGCCGGGCCGGTGCGATCGTGCGCCGCGACGCCGGTCAAGATGAAGATGCCGGTGCCGATAATCGCGCCGACGCCCAGGGCCGTGAGTTGCACCGGACCAAGAACGCGGCGCAGGCGGTGAGTGCCCGCTTCTTCCGCCAGTAACATGCTGAGTGGTTTGGTCCTAAACAGTTGGCTAGCCATTCAGAAATCCTCCGGTAGAAAGTAGCACAGACTTTCAGTCTGTGATTCAGATACGACTGTTGTTATCGCCAGACACAGACTGAAAGTCTGTGCTCCTAATAATCGCCCTGCGCTTTGGCCGCAGCCTCGGACATCGACCCTTCGTCTTCCATCGGCGTTCCCACTTTTTTCCAGATGAAATAGACCGGAATGCCGGTGATGACGATTATCAGCCCCGGCCAGGTCGTCGCTGTTTGATAGATGAACAGGACCACCAGGATCACAGCAGCGCCGATGATATAGAGAACTGGTACGACCGGATAGCCGAAGGCTTTGTATGGCCGCTCAGCGTCCGGACGTTTATAACGCAACACGATGATGCCCAGAATGGTGAGGATATAAAAAATCAAGGCCGCCGAAATAACGTAATCAAGCAGGTTGCCGTAGAGATTTCCGTATCCCGTGATGGCGCCGACCGCATCGCGCTTAATCGTGCGCGGCAACACCAGTAGCGCGGCCCAGATGCCCTGAATCACCATGCTCCACGCGGGCACGTGCTTGTCATTCAACTGGCCTGAAGACTTGAAGAACAAGCCATCGCGCGCCATTGCGTAGTAGGCTCGCGCTCCCGCCAGAATCAATCCGTTGTTGCAGCCGAAGGTTGAGATCATGATGGCGACCGCCATGACGATCGCGCCGCGGCCTGAGAAGATCACGTTCATCGTGTCGGTAGCGACCCGGCCCGCACCCTGAATTTTTTCAAAAGGCAACGTCGTCAAGTAGGCGACATTCGCCAACAGATAAAGCGCGATTACGATGCCGGTGCCGAAGGCCAGCGACAGCGGGATATTCCGTTTCGGATCTTTTACCTCGCCGGCAGTGAAAGTGATGTTGTTCCAGGCGTCGGCAGAAAACAGCGATCCGGTTTGCGACACGCAGATACCGACAAATAATCCAAAAGCGGAGAGCGCAGTCAGGCCGCCGTTATCGATCAGCGATCCGCGGACCGTCCACAGATTGCTAAAGTTCGCGACTCCCGCGCCAGTCTTCAGGCTGCCGACGACAATTCCCAGCACGATCAAGCCGAACAGCGCAGCCAGCTTCGCGGTGGTAAAGGTGTTCTGCACGAGTTTGCCCAGCTTCAATCCGCGCGTGTTCATGAAGGTCAGCAGCACGATGAGCAGCACGCCGACTAATTGGGCGGTTGAAAGCGAGATGGCGTAATTGCCGAAGAGATGAATCGGCGCGATCAGATATTTTTCTTCGCCGATCGAAGGCACCAAAACGCCAAGATATCGTGCGAAGCCGACCGCTACCGCGGCAATGGTTCCCGTTTGAATTACCAGGAACAACGTCCAGCCGTAAAGAAATCCCCACATCGGTGAGAAAGCTTCACGCAGATAGACGTACTGGCCGCCCGCCTTCGGCATCATCGCCGCCAGCTCGCCGTAACTCAGCGCGCCCACCACGGTCAGCACGCCGGTGACAATCCAGACGACCAACAACCAACCCGGCGATCCGACCCGTTGTGCTATTTCGCCCGAGACAATAAAAATGCCGGAGCCAATCATGGATCCGGCAACGATCATCGTCGAATCGAGCAAACCCAGACCGCGAATAAATCCGTGCGTTTTTGTCTGCGCCACTGCGGCAGCTTCGGCCATTCGTTACTCCAGCGTCGAGCTCGTCTCAGGAACTGCTTGTATTCTTTAACTTCTTCTGGGAGATTGGGGAACGCGAGCGGCATTATACTGGATTGAAGCTGTCTGTCGAGTACGCAAAACAAGTTCTATCCGTAACGAGGATTCGGCTCCAGTCGTCTTGTCTGTGGCTGGACACAAGCTGGACGCGTGGCCAACCGCATTGCGACAACCGCCGAACCTGCGCTTAAATTGCTCACGATGACACATAAACTGCCCCCGACCCTCGCGTTAATCTTACTCACTGTCTGCGTTTCAAGTTGCTTCGATAGCGGCCAGTCCGCTGAGACGCTCAACAGTCCGCCAACGTCGATTAGCCCGGCGCCATCCGCGGACGCCGCCAAAAAAGAAGCCGAGACGGGCGAGCCGGTGATGCTCAAAGGTCCCAATGCTGTACCGACTGACACGCGCATCGTCGTAAACATTCCGGCGTTTCGCATGGATGTATTTCAGGACGGCACGCTGCTGAAGTCATACAAGATTGGCATCGGTTATCAGCAATATCCGCTGCCCACCGGTTTTCGCAAAGCCGAACAGATAATTTTCAATCCGACGTGGACTCAGCCTGATGAGCCCTGGGCTTCGGACCCGGGGGGGATCACTCCGGCCGGGGCCGCCGGCAATCCGCTCGGACCAATCAAGATACCGATCGGCGGAGCGAATCTGATTCACGGCGGAAAGTCTTTGGCGAAGATCGGAACTTTCGCTTCGCACGGCTGCGTGGGATTGACCAACGATGAAGTTAAAGATTTCGTGCGGACGCTCGCTGATGCAACCAAAATCGAGTTGAGCGAGGACAAGATCGCGGGCTACCTGAAACATCGAACCAGAACTCAGGTAGTAAAAATTCCAAAAGCGGTTCCGGTCGAGCTGCGCTACGAGACGATCGTGATTCAGGACGGCCAACTGCACGTCTATCGCGACGTTTACAACAAGAACACGACCACCGAAGAGAACCTGCGCGCGGCTTTCGACGCGAGCGGCGTCAGCTTTGACAAACTGAGCGCAGAAGAAAAGACGCAGGCCCTCGATGCAGTGAATGCGATGTCGCTTCATCCAAAGAAACAGCCGGCCCCGAAGCCGGCGGTGCCCGTAAATCAGACCCCGGAAGAGAAGAAAGCCGCGGCCGCGGAAAGACGCGCCGAAGCGCAGCGGCAGGCGAAGCTGCGTAATCAGAAGGAAATTGTGATTGACGTTGCTGAGTTGACCGGTAAAGGTTATCCGGCGCCGAAGGACTTGCACACCGGCGCCGGGACGGTGGTTAGCAACGCGGGCGCGCCGACGCTCAAACCGAAACCTCGCAGGAATCCATCGCCGGCGCCTCAATCAACTCCTGGGGCGGTCCTCCCTCCCCGAAGTACGGCTTCCCCGCAGTAATGGTCTCGAAGTATTCCGTGATGCGATCCAGAATCTCGTCCACTGAATGCGAGTGATAGAGGGCCGTGCGGAAGAGCGCTCCGCCTTGTAACCCGCGCGTGAACTGGCCCGCCAGTTGTTTCATTCGACCGATGGCCGGCAGCTTCGGCATGTCCTGTTGCAGCATGTCGAAATATTCGAGCAGTAACGCGCGCTTGTCTGCCAACGTTGGTTGAAACGGTTCGCGGCCATGCATCGTGTCTTCAATCTGGCGGAAGATCCATGGATTGGCCATGGCGCCCCGGCCAATCAAAACACCATCGCAGCCCGTATCGCGAAAACGATCGAATGCCTGTTGGATCGTAGTCACGTCTCCACTCCCTGACACGGGAATCTTCACGGCTTGCTTGATCGCGCTCACCAAATCCCAATTCGCCTGGCCGCGATAACCTTGTTCCTTCGTCCGGCCGTGCAGCGCGATGTGTTCGACGCCGCAGTCTTCGGCCAGCCTGGCCGTCTCGATTGCGTTGATGGTTGATTCGGAATAGCCGGCGCGGATTTTGATCGTCAGCGGAATCGTGATCGCTTTTTTGATCTCTTTGAGAATTGTTTCGAGTCGTGGCAAGTCACGCAATAATCCGGATCCGCCGCCGTGCTTCACAACCTTCGGCGCCGGACAGCCACAGTTGATATCGAGTATGTCGGCGCCAAGTTCCTCGGCCATCTCGGCCGCCATGCGCATGCGTTCGTGTTGCCCGCCGAAAATCTGCACGGCGAAGGGCCGCTCGTTTTCATAAAAGCGCATCTGCCGTTTCGATTTCGGATTGTTTCGCGTCAGGCCTTCGACCGAGATGAATTCAGAGACCGTCAAACCGATTCCACCGCGCGCCTTCAACAAACGGCGAAACGAAATATCAGTCACCCCCGCCATCGGTGAGAGCACCAGCGGCGGATTGATCTCGATATCGCGAATCTTGAATGGTCTGATTTCGCTCATGAAAAAGCCACACAAGATTTTACCTCATGTGGCTGTTGAGACTGGAGCGCAGGCTCCCCGCTTGCTTTCTTCCGGCAGCATTAATGACGGAACGCAAGCGGGATGCTCGCGCTCCAGTCACTACCTCCCGTCTTACCAATTGACGATCAGTTTCTCGGCCTCTTCCCATGCGGGCGCGTCCAGCCGCAGCGAGGCGCGTTGCAAACGCTCGGGGTCTGACAGCAGACGGCCGGCGCCGAGAGCTACGGTGGCCAGAGGATCCTCCGGCACAGTCACGTTCAGGTTCAACTCGCCCTGCATTCGCTGGCTCATGCCGTGCAGCAAGGCGCCGCCGCCCGTTAGAATCACGCCGGAATAATAAATGTCCGCGGTAACTTCGGGCGACGCATCTTCGATCACGCGGCGCACTGCCGAAATGATCTCAGCCACGATCGGTTGCAACGCATTACGAACCTCGCGCGCGCTGATTGACACCGGCAACGCCGCCCCGTTGGTGAGTTGCTTGCCGACAATTTCCTGTTCCGTATCAAGGTGCGTGTCCCATTGATCGGCGGACGCGGAACCGAGTTCGCGCTTAACGCGCTCAATGGTTCGCTCGCCAAAATTAACCGCATAACGCAGCCGCAAGTAGTCGCGGATAGACTCATCCATCGCATTACCGGCCGCCGGGATGCTAACGGAATTGACTACGCCGCCCGACGCCAGGATGGCAATGTTGGTCGTGCCGCCGCCGATGTCGACAATCAAACGCGCTTGTTCATTTTCAAAATCCAACCCGGCGCCGAATGCCGCCGCCAGTCCTTCATCAATCAAGTCGACGCGGCCGGCCTTTGCATCATGCGCGGCATCTTTCACGGAACGCTTTTCGAGCGGCGTTGAAGATCCCGGCACGCCGATCACCAAACGACTTCGTTTCGGATGATCGTGATGCTGCACGCGGCTGATCAGCGTCCGCAGAAACAGTTGCGAAATTTCAAAGCTGTCAATCGTGCCACGCTTGATCGGACGATGGACTTCCGTGTCGTTAGGTTCGCGACCGAGAAGCTTCAGCGCCTCGGACCCGACCGAGAGAACTTCCCGGTTGTATTTATGAATTGCCAAAATGGAAGGTTCGTTCAAAACGATACCCTGCTCGGGCGTGAAAATGACCGTGTTGACAGTGCCCAGGTCAATTGCCAAATCATCGGCGAAAAAGCTGCTGAGGATATTCATAATGCTCGCACTCCCTGATTGAAAATCAGCAGAATTACAGCAACCTATATGCCAGCTGAGCGCGGTGAGCGGACAACGCGATTTCTCACAGTGGTTCGTGATTTCTCTCGTAAACCGATCGCCCCGACTATTCGATAAAGTGGATCAGCGCTCGATTATCGGACGGATCGGGCAAGACTTACGTAATCGGTTGCGGACAAGATCAAGGCTTTATGGTCACCGGTGTTCCCACGGCGACGGCGTTGAATAGTTCGCGAATGTCTTCATTCTCCAAAGCGACGCACCCCCAGGTCCAATCGCTGCCCGCGCCGTTACCATGAATGTAAATGTCGCCGCCGAGTTTCGTGTTCTGCGGCGGAGTTTTGTGCGCGTCGAGCGCCTGCATGATGGTGTCGTATTGCGATTTGGTGATCAGTTTGTCGCGCAGTCCGCGTTCGGCGTGCGCCGCGTTCGGATAACTGATGCCGAGTGAGAGATAAAAGGCACTCTGGTCGTTCTTGGTGAAGATGTAGAAGTCGCCTTCCGGCGTTCGTCGATCGCCTTGCCGAACTTTGTCACCCAGAGGGCTCAGGCCCAGCCCGATGCGATACGTTCGCACCAACGTGCTACCGGAATACAGAAAAAGTTTTCTTTCAGCTTTCTTGACCAGGATGCGCGGCGAAGCGAGTGGCAATGGCGGAGCCACGGAATCCCGCAGATTCCGCGCAATGCCGAGGGCGCCATCGTTCGTAACTCGGGTTGAACCAGGTTCGCCGAAGTAGTGCAAGCCGACGTTGCCGCCTGTGACCGAAGCGGCGAGCAGGATGATGAATATCAGCGCGGTTCTTCGCTTGATCATCTTGGGCTAACGACTGGGGACGATCTGTTCTCGTCGGTAGACACCGAATGACAAACGGCAGTTCCCAGTCACCAATCATTTACCATGAAGCGGGAGGCGAAGTGTCTGTGGATGCTCACAGTCAAGGGGGGAGGTTAGTGCGGGCGTCGGAGAAACCAGTGGAGCTCGGCCAGTAGAAAACGCCTTTGCTGATCGAGGTTACTTAGATGGAGCGCGGGCCTCCCTGCCCGCAAAGCACGCACAGCGTGCTCGGATTTGTTCGCGCTACGCGCTCATGCGGGCAAGGATGCCCGCGCTCCGTACGCGCACCTTTGTTAAATATCGGCTGGGAGATCGCGTTCAGCAATCACATCGATCATCTCATTGGCTGCCTGGCGGGACACGTTGCGCCCGGCCGGCACTGAGGTCACTCGAACTGTCGTCTCACGATGCCGATGCCGCACCGTAATCAGGTCGCTTTCCTTGACGGCGTGCGCGGATTTAGCGGCGCGGCCATTCAGCAACACAAAACCCGCGTCGCAAAGCTGTTGAGCAATTGAACGACGCGGGCAAAGCCGGCTTAGTTTGAGAAACAGATCGAGACGCATAACAGCAAAGCCGAAGGATGAGGGATGAAGGATGAATGAATGTTTTCATCCTTCCGCCTTCATCCTTCATCCTTGCTTTTTACGGCTTCGGAAAGATGCCGAGGATCTTGCCTTTGCCTTCTGACTTTTTCGTCGGGTCTTTTCTGACGGCGGCGGCGGGTGGGACGATCTTCAAGAGCGGCTTGACATCTTTTTCATAGGTAGCCGCGATGTTGATGTAGCCGTCGTTGCGCAGCTTCTGCAGATAAGCCTCGCGCTCCTTTTCGATGACTTCCTCGGTCATCGCGCCACGCACCTGGTTTTCGTTGAAGGCGGCGGTGTTGCTGCCCGCGTTGCGCACGTCGACACGGAGAATCTGGTAACCCTCATCGGTCTTCAAAGGATTGCTGATGCCGCCGGCTTTCACGTCCTTAATTGCCGCAGCTATATCAGGACGAAGATCCGGCGCCTGGAACGACCCCACCTTGCAGGGCTTCTTTCCATCACCGCCGGCGGGCCGCTCGGAGTAGGCCGCCGCCAGTGTGCAGAAGTCAGCGCCCGCACGTAACTGGGCCACCAATTTTTCGGCCTGCGCTTTTACGTCTGCCTCAGGCTTGCCGGCCAGGCCCAGAAAGATTTCAGAAAGATCAACCGATTCCGGCTTGATGAATTTGTCTTTGTGCGCGTCAAAATATTTGTGTAGTTCGTCGGTGCTCCATCTATAGAACACGACTGAGTCGACCTCCGATTCCAGGACCGCCTGCTTCATGATTTCGACTCGCATTGTCTGGCGAGTGTCCTCGCAACTCATGCCGCTTTCTTTCATTACGCGGCACAACTCTTCGATGGTCTTGATGTTGTTCTCTTTGGCGACTTGCAGCATTCGCCGGTTGACCTCGTCCTCGACGCGTTGATTGAAATCGAGTTCTTTGCCTTTCTGCAACAGCAACTGCTCGTTGATGAGGATGGCGATCAGCTCGAACCGTCTTTTTTGGACTTCGGCTTGAGCTTGCTCCTTCGGCATCCCGCCCTGCACCGAGGTCTGGACGCGCTCATTCATCTCGCGCTTCCACTGCGAAAGCGTAATGATGCCGTCATTGACCTGGGCGATAACCTCATCGATGACGACCGGTTCGCCCTCCTGGGCGCGAACCACGGCAGGCGACATAAAGCTCGCGCCGAAAACAAAAAGCGCAGCAATCAGGGTTAATTTCACGAATTTCATAACTTCCTTTGTGTGACTAAAACGACGGGATTCGGACAGCAACTATACAGATGACTAAGTTCCGGCTGTGGTTGCAATAATCGCATAGAAAGGAGCCTGGGGAAAGCCGCGGGGTGTCAGAACCCGGAGCCGTAGCGACGAGATCATGTGATACCTCGGATAGTCAGTGTTTGTTATGGTTTTCCCCAGATCCTGCTTGATCGGTCGCTGCCTCTCGCGGTTCTGACACGCTAACTTTCAGCGCGAATTTGCAGCAGCACCCGCCGCGCTACGGCCAGCACTTCATCTTTCTCTTCTTCGTTCAATTCCAGCCGCAGCACTCCGTTTGGAGCAAAGTTCGCGCCTTCGCGCGCGCGCATCAAGTCCATGAGTTTCTCGGGAGCCACCCGGGCCTTCTCGGTCAGCTTGATGGCGATGCCTTCTTTGGTGCGGTCGATCGAAATCACGCCGACCAGCTCGGCCGCTTGCCGCAGCCGGGCATAATCGAACAGGGCGTCCACCGATTCGGGAATCCTCCCATAACGATCTTCAGTCTCGGCGCGAATCGCGGCGAGCGCATCTTCATCGCGCGCGGATGAAACCCGTTTGTAAGCGCGCAGCCGCTGGCCCATGTCGCTGATGTACGTTTCGGGAATTGCGACGTCGACGCCGAGATTGAGGGTGACGCTGGTTTCATCTTCGACCTGCTCACCGCGCAACTCGGCCACCGTCCGCTCCAGCATCTGCGTGTAGAGATCAAAGCCGAGCGCATCCATGTGACCGGACTGTTGCCCGCCGAGCAGATTACCCGCGCCGCGCAATTCCAGGTCGAGCGCAGCAATGCGGAACCCGGCGCCCAAATCTGAGAACTCACGAATCGCTGACAGTCGGCGGCGCGCAATCGGAGTCAATTCCTGTTCAGCCGGAATCAGCAGATAGGCGTACGCCCGGCGGTTCGATCGGCCCACGCGTCCGCGCAATTGATAAAGCTGAGACAGCCCGTAGTTGTCGGCCCGGTTGATGATCATCGTATTCGCGCGCGGGATGTCGATGCCGTTCTCGATAATCGTCGTCGCCACCAGCACGTCGTATTTGTAGGCGATGAAGTCGAGCATGATCTTCTCCATCTCTTTCTCATTCATCTGCCCATGCGCGACCGCGATGCGCGCCGGTGGGACCAGACGCTTGACCAGCGCCGCAATGGTCTCGATCGACTCGACGCGATTGTGAATGAAGAAAATCTGGCCGCCGCGCGCGAGTTCCAAGTCGATGGCCGATTTGATTACCGCATCGGACGATTGCACGACCTGAGTTTGAATCGCGAGCCGGTCGCTCGGCGGAGTTTCAATCAAAGACATGTCGCGCAGTCCGCTGAGAGACATGTTCAGCGTGCGCGGGATCGGCGTGGCTGAAAGCGTCAGCACATCGACCCGTTTTTTCAGTTGCTTCAACCGTTCCTTGTGGGCTACGCCGAAGCGCTGCTCTTCGTCGACGACCACCAGGCCCAGGTCTTTGAAGCCCACGTCCTTCGAGAGCATCCGATGTGTGCCGATGACCACGTCGACTTCGCCTGACTCGACCCGCTTCACCACGTCCTTCTGTTCTTTCGAACTCCGAAAGCGGGAAAGCAATTCGATTTTTACTGGAAACGGCGCAAAACGCTGGCGAAATGTGTCGAAGTGCTGATACGCAAGCACCGTGGTCGGGGTCAGCACGGCGGCCTGTTTACCATCCATGACGGCTTTGAACGCCGCGCGCATGGCCACCTCAGTTTTGCCGTAACCGACATCGCCGCACAGCAGGCGATCCATCGGCGTAGGCGTTTGCATGTCGTTCTTTACATCGTCGATGGCCGTTTCCTGATCGGCCGTCAGGGTGTATTCAAATCCCTGCTCAAACTCGCGTTGCCAGGGGCTATCGGCCGGAAAGGCGTGGCCATGGACCAGCTTGCGCTCAGCGTACAGGCGCAGGAGTTCGTCGGCCATGTCGCGCATCGCGCGCTTCGCTTTGGCTTTGGTCTTGTGCCATCCCAGACCGCCTAAACGATCGAGTGACGGCTGCGCGCCCTCAGCGCTCGCATAACGTTGCACCAGATCCAGCCGCTCGACGGGAACGTAAAGCTTCGCTTCGTCCGCGTAATAGAGCAGCATGAATTCCGAACGCGGCTTATTAAGCGCCGTTGTGGCTTGAGTTTCGGCCAGCCCAAGATCGAGAGTTACCAATCCGCCGAATCGCGCGATGCCGTGATCGATGTGGACCACATAGTCGCCGACTCTCAAGTCACGAAAGTCGGAAAGGAATGCCGCCGCGCGAGCCCGCCGTTTCTTCTCGCGTTTGACTGCGGTGGCGCGCCGTTCCAGCGCCGGCTCAGCCGCTTCGTCGAAAAGATCGGCTTCGACGTGAACGACCAGACGTGCCGCCCGTAACTCGAACCCACCGGAGAGCTTGCCGGAAGTGACAACCGCATCGAACGACGACGAGTCAGACGAATCATCGAAAGATGTCAGTCGCGCGTTGACGTCATATTCGCGCAAAATCTCGGTGACCCGTTCGGCCAGGCCTCGGCTGGGCATCACGAACAAAGTGGTTGCTTGATTGTTCGTGTGACGCGCTATCACATCGCGCGCAAGATCGGGCAGGCGGCCGTGATAACGCATGACAGACTGCGCCTTCCAGTCGATCTCTCCACTCTCCGCTTCCTGTTTAGAGGCTGCACTTGTGTGGCCGGTCGGGACAAGTCCCGACTCTAAACGATTAGATGGGATGTGCTGATTAGTTGGGATGGGTTCGTGCGGGAACAAAAACAATGGCTGCCGTTTTGCTCGTTCCTTGCCAACCGAAATCTTCGGGTGCTCGGCATCGAGCGCCAGCTCCTGATCGATCCTGGCAGCCGTGCGGCCGAGCGCGCGCAGCTCAATCCTTTGCCTTGAGTCGATCTGTCCGCGCAGCTCGTCCGCAGTCAGGTAGAGTTCATCAGGTCTTAATCCGAGGTCGTCAGCCGCATCGGTTTCTGCATAACGATCTGACAAAGTCTGAAATGCGTCGACGAGAAAGTTCTCGACCGCAACCGGCTCATCGATTACCAGCACGGTGTCTTTCAAATAATCGAACATGCTCGCGCTGTGTTCGCGCGCCAGCGAAATCAGCCATTCCCAGCCCGGAAAATCTTCGCCTTCATCGGCAAAAGCGGTGCGGTCGCGCAACGAGCGCGCAAATCGCGGATCGCGCCAGCGCAGGCGCGCGTGCGAAGCCCATTCGCGAAAGTCCGAGGCCCGCACAATCAGTTCGCGCATCGGCGCAATTTCAACTTGCGCGAGTTGCGTGGTAGAGAGTTGGGTCTCGGGATCAAATTCGCGGATTGAATCGACGGTGTCGCCAAAGAATTCGATGCGCACCGGCCCGTCATGTCCGGGCGGCCACAAATCCAAAATGCCGCCGCGCATCGAGAACTCGCCGACTGCGCCGATGGGATCCTCGCGAACGTAGCCACCGGCCACGAGCTTATCGATGAGATCTTCAGGAGCGACATCCTCGTCACGACGCAACACCGCGCCGGCTGCCAGGATGTCTGACGGCAGGACCGTGCGGCGCGCCAGGGCGCGCGACGTCAGCAGCACAAAATCCTGAGGACGATGAGCGAGCCGCCACAGCGCGAGTGCGCGTCGTTCGAGAGTGTCCGCGTGCGGCGAGCCGCCGGCGTAAGGGTCGCTCTCGGACGCGGGCAGGACCGCAACCGCTTCGCCGCAATCACTCGCGCCGCGCAGCGCGCAATACCAGAAACTGAGATCGCGCTCCCAGCTTTCCAGATCGCGTTGCGCCGGTACCACGAGGGCGAACTTCTTTTTTGATTTGAGTTGTAAAGTGGCCAGGGCCAGGGCCCGCGCGGGCGCCACGACCAGCCCGGCGATCGAGATCACGCGCGCGCCTCGATTAAGCTGATCGATGAGGCGGCGAAACTCGTCGCTGTCGGTAGCTGACTGGAGGGTCGCGTTGAGAGCTGGAATCTCGTAGGTACTACTCATTACTTGGTTACGGCCTTAATGCGGTCAATGATTTCGGTCGTCGACGCGCCCTCGACGAATGGCAGACTGACTACGCGTCCACCGGCAGCTTCAACTTCTTCGCGCCCGTGAATTTGATCGAGGGCGTAATCCCCACCTTTCACCAAAACGTCGGGCAGCAATTTCCCGATCAATGATCGCGGCGAGACGTCGTCGAATATCGTGACATAGTCAACCGCGCGTAAGGCGGCGATGATTTCAGCGCGTTCTCGTTCGTCTTTGAGCGGCCGGCCGGCGCCTTTCAACTCGCGCACCGAACGGTCGCTATTAATCGCGACTACCAACGCATCGCCGAGCGTGCGCGCCTGCGCCAAATACCTGACGTGGCCGACGTGCAACAAGTCGAAGACGCCATTCGTAAACACGAGCTTGCGGTTGGCCTCGCGCAAACGGACGCGCTCGTTCAGCAGTTCGTCGAGCGTAAGAATCGTTCCGGACATGGAAGCAAACGTAAATTGTACGAGCGCAAGTGGTAAACGGCAAAAGCGTTTGGTCTATTAACGGCTTACCATTTATATTCAAAGATTCATGACAATCCCCTTTATGGAACCAAATGATCAGACGCGCGTGCGGCACGAGCACCTCGAGGCCCTGCGCGCGCTGGTCGGCAATGTCTATCCGAATAAATTTTTGCGCAGCGATGTGACCGGCGCCGCCTCGCATGAAGACACGATTACTTCGATCATCGAGAGCTTCAAACAATACGAACCGCGGGTAAATGAAGGCGAGAAGCCGTCGGCCGAATCGCTCGAATCGGCCAACGCAGAATTGAATAAAACTCGCGTGCGCATCGCCGGACGCATCGCCGCGCCGCCGCGCGTGATGGGCAAAGCTGCTTTCGTGCACTTGTCTGACGGCGTTTCGCGTTTGCAGATTTACGTGCGTCGTCAGGACATCGCCGGCGTGCATAACGACGCCGGCGGCGGTGAAGTCAACGGCTGGGAAATGTTCGGTTTGCTCGATCACGGCGACTTCATCGGCGTCGAAGGTTTCCTGTTCGTCACCAGGACCGGCGAACTATCGGTGCACGTCGAGAAGGTGCAATTCCTGGCCAAAGCTCTGCTGCCGATGCCCGACAAGATGCACGGCATCAACGATCCCGAGATTCGCCAGCGACAACGATACGCGGACCTGATTGCGGGAAGTTTGAAGCTGGAGACGGGAGCCGGGAGTCAGGAGCCGGGGCAGAAACAAATGAGCCCGCGCGAAGTGTTCGAGATGCGAGCGAAGGTTTTGCGCGAGATTCGACGCTTTCTCGACGAGCGCGGCTATGTTGAAGTCGAGACGCCGATGCTGACGCCGCTGGCGACGGGCGCGGCGGCCAAACCGTTTTCGACGTATCACAACGCGCTCGGCATTCCGCTCTACGCGCGCATCGCGCCCGAACTTTATCTGAAGCGATTGACGGTCGGTGGTTTTGAAAAGGTCTACGAGCTGAATCGCAATTTCCGCAACGAAGGCATCTCGACCAAGCACAATCCTGAATTCACGATGCTCGAGTATTACTGGGCGTACGCCGACGTGAATCAGATGATGGACATGCATGAGGAGATGATGCGGGCGGTAGTGCGGGTCGCTACGGGCGGGACGACGATTCGATACGGTGACCACGAGATTGATTTCGCACCGAGGTTTGAACGCATCACCATGAGGGACGCGATCGCGAAGCATGGCGGCAAACCGGTCGCGGTTGACGAAGATCCTCATCGGATAATTGAACTGTTCGAAGAGTTCGCTGAACCACATTTGATTCAGCCGACCTTCATTACTGATTTTCCGAAGCCGGTCTCGCCGCTGTCGAAAGCTTCACCACTTGATCCATCAGTCGCCGAACGATTCGAATACTTTGTCGGAGGGCTCGAATCGGCCAATGGCTTCTCGGAACTTAACGATCCGGAAGAGCAGTTTCAGCGCTTCCAGGATCAGGTGCAGCAGCGCGAACGTGGCGATGAAGAGGCGATGGTGATGGATGAAGATTACATTCGCGCGCTTTCATACGGCATGCCGCCGGCCGCGGGAATTGGGGTCGGCATCGATCGCCTGGTCATGCTGTTGGCGAACAAGCATTCGATCCGCGATGTGATATTGTTCCCGCACATGCGACCGGCGAAAGGCAGGGAGACAGAATAACTGTAGGGGCAGGGCTCGTCCCTGCCCGCTCTGTTATCAAAAAGCTCACGGCCTAATCGAAAGAACGGGCAGGCACAAGACCTGCCCCTACAGAAGAACGTGCAGGCACAAGGCCTGCCCATACAGGAAGGAAAATCATGAATCGAAAAATTTTAGCGATCGGCTTGTTGACTGCTTTGGCGGCGATCGTTTACGCGCAAAGTTCGAAATCGGTAACGGTCACCGGCTATCTCATCGACAATGCATGCGCCGAGTCGGCCAAGGATCTGGGCCCGCGGGCCAAGGGTCATTCGCGGAGCTGCGCGTTGATGGATAGTTGCGAGAAGAGCGGTTATTCCGTGGTCACCGACGACAACACCCGTTACAAGCTGACGGAAAAAAGCGACGGGATGGCGGCGGAACTATTAAAGAACAGCAAGACCGAAAAAGGTGTGAAGGTCACGGCCGAAGGAAATTACAACGGCAGCGAACTCGACGTAACCAAGCTCACTGAGGTCATGGTCAAAGGCGATTGATGCGGCCGATGCCGTCAGCACCATCCGCGTGAGCGGATGGATCACGCAGCCTCCATCTACTCACGCACATGATACTGACGGCTTATGGTCAGTCAGTTAAGGCGTGCCGACGTTTGATTCCTGGTGCGAGAACGCCATCCACTTGCCTTTGCGATTCACCCAGAGGCTACTGGCCCAAACCATTGGAATCGGCTTTCCGCCACAGGTTCCATCCGCGACGCCCTTGTAAGTTAAGAACCCGGCGTCCGGATTAACCATCGTAAGTTTCCAATCGCTCAAGGTGAAAGATTTCACCTCACACGGCATTGAAGCCATGGCGTCGGCCACTTCCTTCTTGCCGGCCACACCCTGCTCTCCAACCATGACGCCATCAGCTGCCAGCATGTTATTGAACGGCTTGGCATCTTTATTCTTCCAGGCATTCCACAGCGCCGTCTCATTCGCTGAGAGCTTTTTCATCAGCTGGGCTTTGCTCATGCGCGGCTTTGGTTTCGGCGACGGCGACGCGGTCGCTTCGGGTTGAGCAAAACAAAAAGTGGCGAACGCGAGCACACAAAGCGCCGCCAGGGATAGTCTCTTCATTGGTAACTCTCCTCGGGGTTAAAGATTGTCATCGGAACGTAAGTGGGCGCAGTTCTACTATTAGCTGAGCGCAGTGTCAACAGGATTCTCGGCGCTGAGGTCTGGCAGCGCGACATTTAAGAGTAGTGGAGGCTATCTACTTGACGACTTCTCATAGGAAAGCTTCACGGTCCGAAGGACTGTGATTTAAAGGTCCGAAGGACTGTGATTTAAAGGTCCGAAGGACCGTGATTTAAAGGTCCGAAGGACCGTGATTTAAAGGTCCGAAGGACCGTCATTTAGTAGCCACGGCCGTAAGGCCGTGGAAGTGTGAGAAAAGCAGTCCGAGCGCCGAAGGTGCGGTATTCAAATGGAAATCACGAGAATGCCGGCCCATACGGGCCTCAATCTATCTGTGCCTTTGACCCACGGCTTTACGGCCCTCGCTACTGAATGACGCGCCTTCGGCGCTGATGAATTGCTGGGCTATTACGCAGTGCGGCCTATCGTCTCAACTGCGGCGCGTTCGCATCGCCGAATCTCAATATTGTCCCGCCGAACCCAACCGCCCAGAGGTGATTGCGATCGACGATGAACAGACGTTCGAGACCCAGCGAGCCTCCAACCGGCTCCGGGCGCCAGTGCAGGCCGCCGTCGTTGGTGTGAAGCAATGTGCCTTGTGCGCCGACGGCCCAGCCTTCGCGAGCATCGATGAACTTGATGTCGGACAAATCGGCATCGACGTTTGAGCGTTGTCGAATCCAGGACCGTCCGCCGTTCGTGCTCGCGACTATTCGGCCTTCATTGCCGGCCGCCCACATAAAAGGACCTGCGATAGCGACTGCATTAAAACGATCGTGTTCATCTTTGCCGGTCGCGCCCAATCGCCAGCTGGCTCCGTCGTCGCTCTGCATGATGGTGGCGCCCGCGCCGACGATCAAACCACGATTGTTATTCGCGAACGCGGCGCCCAACAACAAATGCTTTGAGGCCGACTGCTGTGGCAGCCAATGCGCACCGCCGTCAGTCGTGGCAAAGAGAGCCCCCGTTTCGCCGAACACCCAGCCGTGTTGCGGATCACTGAACAGCAGGTGCGTGAACCGTGTGTTCACATCCGGCGTGTTTAGGAATATTCGCAGCCAGGTGTTGCCGCCATCGTTGGTGTGGAGCAGATACGAGGCCCGTTCGTTTACTTTCAGTTTGAAGACATCGCGCTGCGCCAGTAACCAGCCCTCTGTGCTATCAGCGAAGTAAACATCCGCAAGCGTGTCTTTGATACCGAGAGAGTTCTTGTTCCAGTTGACACCGCCGTCGACGGTACTCAGCAGAGTCCCATTGCCGCCGGCGATCCATCCGTGATTTTGATCGAGAAAATAAACCGCGTGCAGCCACGCCATGGTGCCGGAAGGCTGGCGTGTCCATGAGGATGCGGAAGCAGTGAGCCGTGAGCAGTGAGCCGTGAGCAGAATGAAGAAGATAAAAACAACCGCGCGAGGCGTGGCCTTGCGCTGAAGGTAACTTCTGAGCCAGCCGGAATGGCGGAGCCTTTCCGCGCTGCGCGGCCAAGCCGCAGTTCTTCTTTCTTTGCGCACGATTCCGTACCGCGAATGCAAACCTGCAGAGCCGTTCAACGTATCAACTGCTCACTGCTCACTGCTCACTGCTCACTGCTCACTGCTCACTGCTCACCTTTTCCTACCATCCTCTAAACATGTTGGCGAAGCCCAGCACCTGGGTGAAGCTCATGATCTGTTGCCACTTCTTCAGTTTGTTGCCGGGCACGATCACCTGATCGCCCGGCACCAGGTAAGTTGAATCGGGGGCCTGACCTTTATAAACCGCGGTGAGATTCACCGCGATTGGCTTCAACGTTCCGTCCTGTTGCTTGCGCAGCACAAAGATCTTGCTGCGGTTGCCGGTCGCCAGCACGCCGCCGGCTTCCGCGACTGCTTCGCTGACTGACAGGCGGCGCGTCATCAACTTGATGCCCGGAACTCCAACGTCGCCGACGACGCTGTAGCGATACGATCCCGCCTGGTCCAATGAAACCGTGACCTGCGGATCGATGATGTATTCGTCGTAGCGCTTCTTGATGATCTCGGCCACCTCGTCCGGAGTCTTACCGTTCACAAAGACCCCTTCGGGAATGAGCGCGAGATAAACACGGCCGCTGGGTGGGACCTTAATCTGCGGTCGCGAATATTTTTCCTGCTGAAATACCACCACCGAAATCACATCTTCCGGTCCCAGCCGATAATTGTGAAAGAAGTTGTTGTAGTAGGGAACGATGGCTTCTTCTTCGGCACTTTGATCGGCGCGGTTGGTTTGGCCGTCGTCACTGACTTGCGGCAGCGATTTCGTCTTGCCCTGGTCTGTCTTCGAGTCAGACGTCTTGGTGTCGGACGCTTTGGCGTCAGTCGCCCTAGTGTCGGTCTTCGCAGTGTCAGGTGCGTTAGCGTCAGATGCTTTGACGTCTTGCGACTTGTCATCCACGGCCGGCTTGGCGGTATCGGTGCTCGGCTGGGCGTTGTCGCTGCCAGAGCGTCTCTGCCGGGTCGCGGTGCCGGGCGACTGGGCGAAGGTGCTCGCCACGATGGTCATGGCGACTAAAAGGATAAGACTTTGAGTTGCGAGCTTCTTCATGGCTTCTCTCACTTTCACTACCAGGGAAATCTCAAATGACAAATTTTCGATGACCCATCTCAAATTTCAAATCTGAAATTTGAAATCAAATGACTACGTTCCCCTCCCAAACAGAATCGTCTTGATGGTCTCGAACATGATGGTCGCGTCGAGCAAGACACTCTGGTTCTTGATGTAGTACAGGTCGTACTCCAATTTCTTTCTCGCGTCTTCGATCGACGCGCCGTACGGATATTTGATCTGGGCCCAGCCGGTCAGACCCGGCGCGATTAAGTGACGCTGCTCGTAGTAATTGATTTCTTCGGCGAGCTGCGAAACAAAGTGTGGCCGCTCTGGCCGCGGCCCGACAAAGTTCATGTCGCCGCGCAGAATGTTCCAGAACTGCGGAATCTCGTCCACGCGAATCTTGCGAATCACACGGCCCACGCGCGTCGTGCGGTTGTCGCCGGTGCTGGCCCACACGGGGCCATCTTTTTCGGCGTCGGTCCGCATCGAGCGAAATTTCATGAGCGTGAACGGGCGGCCGTTCCTGCCCACGCGTTCCTGTTTGTAAAGCACCGGCCCGCGTGAATCGATCTTGATCAAAGTTGCAGTCAGCAAGGCGATCGGCAACGAAAGAACCGCGCCGATCAGCGCCACGGCGCGATGAATCACGACGCGAATGACTTCATTGGTACGCGCCCGCCGTCCGCGACTCGAAAAAATTAGCCACGAAGGGCGAATCAGATCGAGCAGCACGCGGCCGGTGACCCGTTCATAAAACGAGGCGCTCTCTTCGATTGAAACCTCGCCGGCCAAACTCAAGCGCAGCAGTTCCTGGGTGGGAAAGGCCCCGCGGCGATCGGCGATCGCGACCACGATGCGATCGATGCTTTCGCGTTTGACGATTGACGCGAGTTCAGATGTCAGGCCGATTACTTTCGGATTGATCAAGCTCTTGCCGACCAGCGCCGGATCGTCATCGACAAAACCGACGACGCGAAAACCGGCGTCGGGACGTTGCAGGGTTTCGCGGGCGACGGCGATGGCAAACGGTCCGGAACCCACGATCAGAATTCGTTCGCCAATCTCCGGGTGGCCCAGTACCCAATGAATTCCCAGCCGCCATCCCACCATCAAAAGCAGCGCCACGGGCAGCGAAATCACCGACACACCGCGGCCAATCATCACCTGCGGCACCGCATAAAACAGCAGCGCCAAAGCAATCCAGGCGAGACCGAGGGCTTGCAGCATGCGCAGGACCAACTCGCCGCGATCGTGAATTACGACGAAGTCATAGAGATCAAAAATATAAAATGCGGCGAGACAAAAAGTCGTCGCCAGCGCCGCTTTATAGAAACCGTGACGGTTAATCAAAGCGTCTTCAGCATCAATCGCTCCCAGGCGAACGTACACGGCGATGACCAGGCCGCCGAAAAGCAACATCGCTTCAACGAGCAGCAAAAGCATCGTGCGCAAATTTTGACGGGAAGCTTTCATTCAGTTTGTGTCCGGTCCCCTCTGCCTTTGGGAAAGGGAGCTAATTCACGACACGCCGTCCTCCTCGATATAGATCATCTCCGGCGCATCTTCGGCCGCTTCTGTTGCTTGCGCGGCCGCCGCAGCTCGTTGCCGGTCCGAGTAGTAGTAATAGTTGTTGTCGGTCTTCACTTGCGCGCGGTTGAGCACTACGCCGAGCATGCGTTCACGGGGAATCTGCTCGAGCAGCCGATCCACGGTTGAATACCGCGTCGAACCAGCGCGCAGCACGAGCACGGCGGCATCGGCGCGACTGATTAAAAGATTTGCGTCGGTGAAAATGCCCAACGGCGGCGCGTCGATAATGATGTAATCGAAAAGTTTGCGGGCCTCTTCGAGCAGGTTGCTGAAGCGTGGGCCCGAAAGTAATTCGGCCACGTCTTCACGCCGCGATCCACCGGGCAGTACGTGCAGACCAGATGGATTGAGCTTGATGATTGCCTGCGTAAGTTTGGTTTCGCCCGTCAAGACTTCCGACAATCCGCGATCAGCATCAACGCCCAGGTATTCCGCCGCGCAGGGATTCCGCAGATCGGCGTCGATGATTAGCGCGGTGGCGCCATCGGTCTGGGCCAGCAGCCAGGCCAGATTGACGGCGGTCAGAGTCTTTCCTTCGCCCATGTTCGCGCTGGTGATCACGAATGCTCGTTTGCGTTCGCCGGCTTGCAGGATGCGCGTGCGCAACGAACGAAACTGTTCACATTCAGGCGAGCGCGGATCGGTAATCGCGACGAGGTGTGGTTCGACGCGCGCGGTCGAGATATCTCTTGTATGAAACTCGACGGCGCGCGCCGATCCAACAGCGTCCAAGGTTGCCCCAGCATCACGGAAGGCATTTCCGTCGGGGAGTGCCGGCCCGCCGGTCGCCTCACCCGTGTGCGCAGTGGACGCTGAATCGAATACCGAAGGCAGGCCGGTGAAGGCAGTTCGTTCCCACGGATGATGGTGTTCGGTCCGCGGAACGAACGGCATCACGTTATCCGGATTGCCCTTCGGTTGATTTGAAGATGTGTTAGCGCTGGGCGCGGACTCGGCCCGCTTCAGCGCGTCATAGACTCTGCCCATTGTTGTTTCTCCCGAACACGTCGGAACCGTTTGCATGAGTGGTCGGATTCTTGTCGGTGGTGTACCGGTCGTAACTGAAGCTGCTGGTTGGCGAAGAGGGCGCGGATGACGCGCGTTCGTTAATGATTATGTCGTCAGGGTAGGTCGGAATCCGCACGAACTCCTGCGATTCAGGCTCGGCCGGATGACTGTGGCCATTGCCGTTTCCGTTTCCATTGCCGTTACCCATCGACCAGAGTTCGGCGCGGCTGGCAGCAGGGAAAACCCGCGCCGGAGATTCGTGCGCTTCAACCTGTGGAGTCCGCGGCAGAATGTCGAAAGTCTCGGCGACTTCTTGAATGATCGCACGGCTGATCATCGGGTCGCTCTTGGCGAAGCCGTTCAGCATCGCGTTATCGCAGACGTTGTTAATCGCGCGCGGAATTCCCGCCGTGCAGCGGAAGATGTAGTCAACCGCGCCGGGCGAAAAGATTTCGCGATTGGCGCCGGCGACTTTCAGACGCGACTTGATGTACTGGCTGGTTTCCTCGACCGTCGGCAGCGCCTTGATTTCGCAACGCAGCGCGACGCGCTGCTTGAGCTGGCGCAGCTCAGGATTATTCAGGACTTCGCGCAATTCCGGCTGACCGGTCAGCACGATCTGCAATTGCTTGGCAGTGTCTGATTCAAAATTGCAGAGCAGGCGAATCTCTTCCAGCACCTGCGTCGACAGGCCGTGGGCTTCGTCGACGATCAAAACCGTGCGCAGGCCGCGCGTGTGACGCGACTCGAGTACCTTGCCCAGTTCAAACAGCAGGTCGGACTTTGTTTCCCAGTTGCGGATGTCGAAGAGCGTCGCCAGGTGCTGATAGAACTCAGTCACCGACAATCGCGGGTTGAAAAGATAGGCCACCATCACCGAACGATCGAGGCGTTTCATCACCCAGCGCAGCATCGTCGTCTTGCCGGTGCCGACCTCGCCGGTCACCACGATCAAGCCCTTGCCGCTTTCGATGCCGTAGTGAAGATTGGCCATCACCTCCGTATGCGACGGGGTGAAGTAAATGAAGCGCGGGTCGGGTGTCAGCGCGAATGGCAATTCCGTCAATCCATAAAATTCGATGTACATGTTGAGAGTCTCCAGATCGAGGCCTTGGGTTAAGTCAAAAATTTATCGAACAGGTGAGTCACTCTGAGAATGAATGCCAGTGCCGGGACTGACACGATTGCGAGTGCGATGCACGCGGCCATTGCCAGTATTCGGCGTCGGGGAACGGCGAGCGCTTCGGTTGCCGTCATTAACTCAGGGATGGTCGCGAGCACCGGCAGGTTCGTGTAATGCTTCGCATCCTCGGTCGTCTGAATCGTGAACAATCGTCGAAACTCAAACACCACTGCGAGCAGCAGGCCGATTACCAGACCAATTCCGAATCCCGCTGCGGTCATCATGAAACGCTTTGGCGCCACCGGCCGTTCGGGCAGGTTCGCCGGGTCGATCACCTGGATGCCGCTGCCCTGCTGGTCCTTCACGGCATCGGCGCCGATAACGATCTTCTGTTGCTGCGTCAGCAGGTTGTCGTAATTCGCTTTCTTGGTTTGATATTCACGATCGATCGCTTCGATTCCCACTTCAGCATTCGGGATTGCGTTGATGCGCGAATCGAGTTCGCCAATCTGCTTGTTGGTTTCATCCAGCAATCTTTGCTGGCGCTCCACATCGCTATCCAAAGTCGCAATCTGCGTCTTCAGACTGATGATGCGCGGGTCGCCTAACTGCTGGAGCTTCTGTTTGCGCTCTTCGATCTTGTCTTTCCAATCCTGGATCATCTGGTCCTGCTGGCCCTTGATGTCTACGATCTGCTTGCGCTTGGCAATGACGTCGGGGTTCTTCTCCTTTAACTGCGTCAGCATCATTTGCAGTTCGCCCTCGTATTCCGAGCGGCGGCGGACCAGTTCAGCCCAGGCCAGAGTCGTTTTCGGATCGGTGAAGTCCCCGGCGGTGATTGCGATTTCCTGCTCGTGGCTCTTGGTGATGTCTGCCAACTGGCTGCTATAAGCCGCCGACAGATCGCGCGAGCGGCCCAACTCCGAAATGATTGCCTTCTGTCCTTCATGCAACGCCGTCAGCCGGCCGACCAGCGCCTGCGATTGCGAGGGCAGGTTGTTCATGTTCTCTTGCAGATACTTCAGACGTTGCGTGTCAATGGCATCGAGTTCTTCTTTCGCCTGACGAACCTGCTCTTCGATGAATTGCTTCGCCGAAGTGCCCGCGTTCGAGGTCCCCTTCGTCTGTTCATCGACGTATTTGCTGGCCAGTTCAGCCGCGACCGCCTGCGTCGATTTCGCATCGCGACCGCGATAGCTGATGTTGAAGCCGTTGGTGATCTCGTTGCGGCTGGTGTTGACCTCGACTTTGATCTGCTTGCGCATTTGATCGATCAAAATCTCCATCGGCTCGCCGCGGCGACGCTCGTCTTTGTAGAGGTCGTACTTCTCCATCAAAGGTTGCAGCGAGCTGCGGCTGGTGACGACCTGCGAAATGCTGGTCAGTTCGCGCGTCAGGGTCTCTTCGGTAATCGTCGGCACGACGCTGTTCGGCAGGGTCGACGTCTTGACCACGATCAAAGTGGTCGATTCATAAAGGTCGGGGAGACGATAGACGACGTAAGCGATCGCGAGACCAACTGCCATCATAGGCAGGATGATCATCCACTTGCGCTTGCGCACAATGTCGAAGTATTCGCCGATTTTGCGTGGTCGAAATTCAGCCATGATGTTTTTGTTCTCCCGTTGAGGCGACGGCGTTGGCGTTTTTACAGTGTCGACAAAGCCTTACGGGCATCGTTGGCTTCGGCGAAGTTTGTCTTCTCGCCCAGGCGCAGCGCGGTTTCGATCTGTTTGCGCGCGCCGGCTTTGTCGCCGTTGGCGGAAAGGGCCATGCCCAGATGGTAGTAGTAAGCCGCCGAGGGGGAATCGTTACTGCGGCGTGCGGCCTGCTCTTCCATCGAAATGGCTTTCTTCAACTGATCGGCGGCCGCGCCGTAGAGACCTTTCTTGTAGTAGACCCAGCCGAGCGTGTCAGAGAAGCTCGGTACGCCCGGACTCGTCTGCACCGCGCTCTGGGCCAGCCGCACGGCCTCATCCATATTCCCCTTGTTGTATTCGGCGTAGAGCCACGCGAGGTTGTTCGCGGCAAAGACCGCGTGCTCGTCTTTCGCCAGCGCCTTGCGATAGTTGTCGATGGCCGCGTCGATGTTATGGCGGTTCATCTCGAGCATGCCGATCAACGTGTAAGCGGCAGCGTTGTCCGGACGGCGTTCGACGATCTTGGTGTATTCAGCAATCGCGCGGTCCTGCTGATTCGTGTTGACGAACATGGCGCCGAGAGCTGAGTAAGCGGCGAGATAGTTCGGATCGATTTCCAGCGCGCGCCGAAATTCCGTTTCGGCGCCGCCGGCATTCTTTTCAAATCCGAAGACCTGGCCCTTCAGGAAATGCAGGCTGGCGTTATTGGGTTGAGCGGCGATCGATTGATCGACGCGCGCGTGCGCCTGCGCCGTCTGATTGCGCGCGGCGTAGATCGTGATCAATCCGCGCAGCGAATTGAAATTGCCGGCATCGACGCTCAGCGCGTTGTTATAAGCGCCGACAGCCTCGTCGACTTTGTTTTCGGCGAGTGAGACGGCGGCGAGATTCACGTAGATGTCCGCGCTCTTCGGCGCCGCATCGTGCGCCATCATGAAATCTTCGCGCGCGGTTTTGGTGTCGCGAAGTTGCAATGACGCCGAGCCATGCACGAGCAAAGCGTTGACGCGCAGGTCAGCCAGCATTTGCGGCGTGACTTCGCGGTCCGGCGTGAACTTGTTTATCTGATCGAGCAACTGTGAAGCAGTCTTCAAGGCGGCCTTGCTGTCGCCACTCGAAAGATCGATTTGGGCCAGCATCAGTTTGGCCGGCAGATATTCAGGATAATTGCGTTGCAGGTCGCCGACGAAGACGCGCGCCTGATCGGTCTGGCCGCTGCGGAAATTAGCTTCGGCCATGAAGTACAGACCGGGGCGCGAATTCGGTTCCTGCTTGAGCACCTCCTGCAAATCGGCCATTGCCGCTTTCATGCTGATGGTGTCGCCGGTCTGCAGCTCGATGCGTGCGCGCAGGATCATCGCCTGTCGATCGGTCCCATCCTTTTTCAGAATTTCGTCGATGGTCGCCGAAGCGTCCTTCAGGTTGCCACGATTCAAGAGCAGTTCAGCGAGGCGATAACGGCCTTGCATGTAATCAGGAGCGTTCGCGACGACTTCCTTGTAGATCGCAATCGCTTCATCGACGCGACCCGTCGCCCCGTAAAAATCGCCAAGCACTGAACGGCCTTCGGGTTTGTCTTTGTCGAGTTGGGCCAGCGCCTGGTAGGCCTCTTCCGCTTTCGCGTAGCGCTTGTTGACCAGATAGAAACTCGCGAGCACGAAACGCGCATCGCGGTTCGACGGTTCCACTGAAACGGCGGTTTGAAATTCACCTTCAGCCTGGTCCGCGCGATTGGTTTGCACCAGGTACTTGCCGAATTCGTAGTGCGCCAACGCCGAGTTGTTGGCCACGCCGATGGCGCGCTTATAGGTCGCGTCGGCAGAGTCCCGGTCGTTCATGGACGCGTGGAAGCGCGCGAGGCTCAGGTACGATTCGACGCGCTGCGGATTCAGTTCGATGGCGCGATTGAGTTCCTGGAGCGCCTCGGGCCTCTTGCCCTGCGCGAACAGGACGCTGCCCATCAGAATGTGACCTTCGATGTGGTTGGGATCTTTTTGGAGAATTTGCTGCGCGAGTCGTTCGGCCTCGGAAACGGAAGCCGAAGATTGCCGCGAGTTGGCCACGAAGTAGTTGCCGAGCTTGACTCGCGCGTCGAGATTGTTCGCGTCCAGTTCGACGGTCTGCTTCATCTCGTCAAAGGCTTCCTGAAAGCGCTGCATGCCTTCGTAGGCTTGCGCTAAGCCCCAATGAGCATCGGCCATGCGCTCGTCAATTTGCAGCGCACTGCGAAACTCGAGCGCGGCATCCTGAAATTTTTTGTCTTTCAGAAGGGCCTGACCGCGAGTTACGTGCTGGGCTTTGGCTTTATCAGGCGTCGTGCAGGCGCCAATAGACAGCGCGATGACGACAGGGATGATGAGCAGAAAAAGGGTAGAGAAGTTTCGGCGGCACTCGTGATTTTTCATAAAGTCTCCGTGAACGATGCAACGCAAACTGTCAGCTATCGACAGGGCGTTACCGCTCGGTTCGGTCGCTGCGCGGTGGTCTTCATCGGCGGGCAAAGCTTCCGAAGGCCGCAATCAGCGAATTTGAAAAGGTGTCAAAAAACGTCACTCGCTTGCACTCGCGAGTCATAAATAAGAAAGGGTGAATAGGGAGTCGGTTTCAGGAATTCGTGTCAGTTGCGCGTAAGGAATTGAACCACAGAGGACACAGAGGAAAATGCGAGGGAAAAACAGCAAGCATGCCAATCAGTCGTTCATGTGTCTTCCTCTGTGCCCTCTGTGGTTAATTTTTTTCCCTCGCGGTCGGGCTGCCGACACATCAGTTCGGCACATACGCGGGTAGTTCCTTGATGGTTGCTGAAGCTAAGTCCGCTGCCAGCTTCTCGGCCTCAGCGGTTGAGGTTTCGATCGGCGCGATCACTCGCACCAGCGCGCCGTCGGAACGGCGACGCGCGACGCTGTCGAACACCGTGTACATCTTGTCCCAGTATTCATTCGCCACGCTGCGGCCACGGCCCTGGTACCAGTAGATCACCAGCGCGCGTTCATTCCCTTTTTGAATCACGTAACGGTTCGCTTTGAATGATGAGCCGTCCGGACGCGAGACGCGTATGTCGCCACCCTCATTCATCACCCAGCCCGAACCCGGCAGGCAGTTCAAAGGACTGTGATAAGTAGCTCCGGTCCGTTGCGTTCCGTAATAGCCGACATAAAGCGAGACCACATGACCGTGGGATCTGAAATTGCGCGCGAGATACTCGTCCGCGCGCAGGATCGTTTCAGTCTCGTCATCGAATCGAAGTTCCCTGCCGAGCTGCTCCCATGATCCCAGCTGCGCCGGAAACTCTTTGAGAGACGTGCGTGCGACCTTCGCCTCACCGGCGCGTTCCCAGGTATTGATAATCGCGCCGCTGATCACCAGCGCCACCAACAAAATCCAAAACCGTCTGGTAGTTGACTGCAGCTTCATTTACTCAACTCCAGCCTCGCTGAGCGCCGGCCTGTTGCCCGACCACGTCCGCGGTAAACCGCCTCGGAACATCTTCTGTAGTAAAGGAACGATTCGATCAAATAACCATGCGGTAGCAAACAGCAGCAGCGCGGCCGCGATGTACACGACCCAGCCTGAGAATGAATGGAAAAATCCGTCCGCCACACGCGTTCCGTAATAGTGGGCCAGCACCCCGGTCCCGCTCACGCGAACGGCGTTGGTCAAAATCGCAATTGGCACTGCGGAAACGATCAGGATGAGTGAACGCCAGAAGGTGACGCTGGACAGAGTGGCTCGAACGCGCATTCCAAATTTCTGATTGTCATCACCGTTCCCACTGCCGCCCGCTTTCGGCTTCGTGAAATAGGCATAGATAACCGCCAGCGTAATCAGCGTCATGAGTGAACGGATGCCGCTGCAAGCTTCGACCACGGCGAGCCGTTTAGGTTCGCTTGCGCCGCGCGGCATCATCTCGATCACATTGCCCTGACGGAGCACGGGAATGTTGAGAAACCACATCGCCGACACCGCGCAACGCGAGGCGAAGAGCTGCAAGGGAAAAGCGACCCGGTTAAAAATGATCTGCGGAATTGGAATTGAAAGCAGGAAGAGGAACAGGGGTATGGCGAGCAGTTGCATGATGCGCGCGCCAAAGAAATAAATGACGACGCTCACCAGCATCAATACGAGCGAAATGCGCTGCACAAAAAGTTCCGCGCCCGCCGTTCCCGCCCACAACATGAATAGCGACAGGGCGATGCCGCCCGCGCCGATCCAGGTCCGCGTTTCGCGTTTCGCTTCGCTGAGACGCCCTCGTTCCTGCCACAACATGAAAGCAATAACGAACGGAATGAGCAGGCCATGCGAATAGTTCTCGTCGTGCCACCAATCATTCGCCAGCTTCACGAGCATGGTGAAGTAGACGAAGGCCAACGCAGCGGCGATCGCAATTGGTTGCAGAAATTTTCGAGGGAAGGCACTCATCGGTTAAAAGGCGACGCGGCAAAGGGGCATTCTCTGCACGTCCAAAAAGGGCAGGAGGCTAAGATTTGTCCTCCAGAATCAGTAAAGAATTAATTGCGGTCGAATTCCTTGCGCCGGTGGCGTGGCCCGGAATTTCCGACGAGCTGTTCAGAGTTGCTCTCGCTAACGGCCGGGTTGTGGGCATGATTCCGTATGACGCGACCAGCTCCGCGACCCTTGTCTTCAGATCGAATTTCGCTTCGACTGTCTGTTGCGCGGCCTGGCCCATGCGAGCCCGCAGGTCGCGGTCGCTTACCAACTGCAGCACGCGCTTACTCATACTTTCCGCATCGCCACGTGCGACGAGGTAACCTGATTGGCCATCGCTAATCAGTTCCGGAATGCCGCCGACGCGGGTGGCGACGACCGGCGTCTGGTGGGCCATCGCTTCAGCGATCATCCAACCGAACACTTCTTCCCAGCGCGAAAACTGACAGACGATATCGAACGCATGGAAGATGCCTTCGCCAAACGGATCGTCGATCATGCCGGTGAAGGTCACGCGATCGCCGAGGCCCATGGCCGCAGCATCTCGCATGTATTGCGCGCGTTGCGCTCCTTCACCGGCCAGCACAAATTGCACATCTTTTCTCTGCGCGCTGACTCCGCGCGCCATTTCGAGAAAGTCGGCGATGCCTTTTTCGGGAATGATCCAACTAACCTGGCCCACGATCGTCCGGTCAGCCGGAATTCCAAACCGTTCGCGGAATCGCCGGCCGGCGCCGTCGGGTAAAGTCACGCGCGCGAGATCGATACCGTTGTAAATCATCTGGTAACGATCGCGCGGCAACAAATTCACCGTGGTCATGCATTGATAGCCGTAGTTGCTCACGCAGATCACTTTCGTCAACGGCCAGCCAATCATCCGCGCGGCAACTCGCTTCCAGATCGGCGCGCGCCGCGCGACATAACCGGCGGGCCGTGAATGATGATCGGTGAAGAAGATCTGTCTCACGCCGGCAAGTTTCGCAATCCAGGGGTAGAACGTAAGAAAGCCGACGAAATGAAGATGCAGGGTGTCCGCTGGATGCTTCTTCAGGATGCGGAATAAATCCCGGTAAGCCGGCAGGCCACCTTCGGTCGAATCTCGCAGCGTCGCGAACGACACATTCGGCAGTTCGAGGAAGCGCCGCACCTCGCCTTCCGGTTCGGACAGAAAGCACAGCACGCTGTGCCAACCTTGTTCGCCGAGTTGCGCCGACACCTCGCGTGCAAACATTTCTGTGCCGCCGATGCGGCGTGGCTCAACCCCAAAAACTGAAACGAGAGTGGGCATATTTGTGGATTAGAACATCCGCTTAAGTCGCGCGTTAATTCTTTGATGAAGCGCCAGCATTCGAATCTGTGCGCCGTTGGCCGCGGCAATTATGCGATGCAGACGCGTCGGCTTGCCGACTCTCACGAAAGCGGATTGATAGTTTCGCTTGTCGCCAAAACCGAGAATGCGTTGGTCCTCTGTCGACAAGTCGCCGAGCAGCGCCGCGTTTAGCAGCAGCGGGTGATAGCGGTAGTAATCGATGTCCTCCTGCTGAAGCAGAATGCTCGGATCGTGATAGGCGTAGAAGATTGCCTGTCGATCTTCGAGCAGCGGAATCGATTGACGGTGAATGATCGAAGTATCGAACATGAACACAGTACCGGCCGGCGCTTTCAGCTCGACCAGTTCCGACGTCGGTAACGCCTCGACCTCGGCGCGCGTCAGGTTGTGCGGGTGTTGCCGGCGGTGCGTGGCCTTGATGAACTTGAACGCGCCGCTGCGCACGTCGGTTAAATACATCGCGAGTTTTACTTCACGATAAATCGGCGTGCCTTCCTTCTGCTCGTACCAGGTGTCGCCGTGCCAGCCGTGAAAATCGTATGTGGTCGGCAGTGACCGCCATCCCTTCGCTTCGGTCAGCTGATAAGACGATCCGAGATAACGCGCGAGAATCGCTTTCACCAGCGGATGCACCGCGAGATCCACAAAGCCCTGCGCCAGCAGCAGAACATCTTCGACCATGTGCCGGTAAATCTCGGTCCGTTGATAACCGTCGACGTTGTTCCAACGAACATGCTGGAGCTTAGCGGCAAATGCGTGGCGCATTTCGCGGAGTTGCTCGTCGGAGATTATCGACGGCAAAACCACGACGCCATTCGTGTCGAGTTCTGAAAACAGCGCCTCGACCGACGCCATGCGGACCACGCCGCGCGTCGCCATCGGCTTTAGTTCTGAGTCGGGAATGACTTTCATCATTGGGGGTACCGGCGGGCGCAAATCGTTCGCAGCACTTGCGGCGCGAAACGACTAAGGGACAGCGCGACACGTCCTTTCAAAGTTGGTTGCAGCCGATTGGCTTCGGCGAATGATTCCTGTGATTGAGTGAATTCGCCGCGCGCCGCATACAATTTTCCCAATTCAAATTGCAGTAACGCGCGGCGCTGGCGAATGACTTCAGCAACAGCGGTCCGTTGATCCGGGGACAATTCATACGACTGCTCGATCTTGTCGAAGATGCGCAACTCGCGCCGGTGCGAATTGATTACTCCACCCGACAAACTGTCGGGCCGGCAGCGATATTTCACCAGCGCCTGGCGGTGAAACGAGAGGCGATGGCCCGCCGATGCCAGACGCAACCACAAATCAAAGTCCTGCCCGCGCCGTAATTCCGGGTCGAACAATCCGATGTCGATAATCGGTCGCCGGCGAGCGACGACGCCAGAGGTAATGACGCTGCGCCTGGCATCGACGAGTTCGAGAAATCCGAAGTCTCCAACTTCCGGGGCATCGTCCATCCAGGCGACCATGTAAGACGGAGCCCGATTGCGTGAATCGCCAAAGAAGGTCGCGTCCGCGCAAGCCAGGTCGCAGCCGCGCGTTTGCAATAACTTCATCTGCTCTTCCAGATAATTCGGCAGCCACAGATCGTCGCCATCGAGAAAGGCCACAAACTCACCGCGCGCTGCCTGCAATCCGCCGTTGCGGGCGACACTCGCGCCGCCGTTCTCCTGCTTCAGATAAATCACTCGATCAAGATACGGTTGCATCGCCTGCTCGAACTCTTTCGTGTCAGGTGAACCGTCATTGACCACGATGACTTCGTAATCGGTAAATGTCTGCGCGAAGACTGAGTCGAGCGCCTCGGCGATGTATGGCGCGATGTTGTAGGCCGGAATGATGACACTTACCGCCGGCGCGGTGTCAGTCCCGCGCCCGTTCGAGGGCAGCGTCAAGGCCAAGTGGTTGACATTCATCGATGTGACGGTTGTCGATTGCATAATCAGGATAGCGACAGACTGACCTCGCCTCTACAAATCGCGGCGTACCGTGAATAAGTCTCGGCAGCTTCAATCGCGTACTGGTAATCACGCCAGCCCCTTGCATGAATCCAGGCCGCGACTCGAAGTTTTCGCTTATCCAGAATTCGATTCGGGAAATCGACGCCGCCCAACAATCGCGCCGCCCGTTCCACCATGCGTGCTCGCTGCGCGGCATGTTCGCGTGCTTGATAATCCTCGTTCCACTGGTAAGCCAGACCGGTCGGGATCGGCAGCGGACAAGGCTCATGACCAGGATATGATTGCCACGGCACGCTCGTTACCTCGCGACTGAACCATGCCAGAAGCTTCGCATAGAATTTATGGCGCAAGAGCCAGTCAAGATTGGTCTCGCAAATTGTCTTGAGCAGCGCGCCATCGAAGAAGGGAAGCTGAAATTCCACTCGATGGAGATCGATGTTTTCGAAGTGAGTGTTCAGCTTCTGACTCTGATCGTTGGAGAGAAGGAAGAGAAAGACGTTTCTTCCCGGATCGTCAGCTTGAAAGCTCATCAATTCCTCGCGCACGCCGCGGCGAACAATTTCCATCGCATTATCAAGCACGCGCGGGCGAAACAGTTTCGCCGGCACTTGTGTAGCTTCGGCTTCTACGAACTCATCGACAACTGAATCGACGCGACCCTGTCGCATCGCCGCCACCATGTGCTCGGTCGCGTGAACCAGCCCAACCAGGACGCTGCCGCCTTCGCCCGACCACACGACGCGCGGACGCTCGCAATCGACGTTGGAGTTTTGCAGGACGTCGGCCATCAGCGCCGAATAATCGGGAACGCTATCCCCGGCTTTGCGCGGAATGCTTTGGTGGTTTGAGCTGACCTGCTTCGCGAATTCATCTCCAAGAAATTGATCCTGCGTCCCGGATAAAGCGAAGTTCACGGTGTGAACGTTCTTTTCTCTGTCACGCAATGACGCCACGATCAGACGCGAATCCAGACCACCGCTGAGAAACGCCGTCGTCGATCGATCGCTACCGAGACGATGTTCAATTGCCTGCTGAAAAGCGCGATGAACCGCCTCCAGTCTCTTGGCCTCTGGGTCAGTCGTAGTGGAGATTTCATCCCATCGCCAGTATCTCTCGTCGACCACTCGATTTTTTGTGATGGTGATCATCTGACCAGGCTTCAGGCGGTGCACCCCTACATAAGGCGTGCGGCCATTGAGCGTCGAACCCAGCGCGACAATCTCGGTAACCCCTCGCAGGTCCATTGTTTTTGGCACAAGCGGACAAGCTTCGAGGATGCGTAACGCGCTCGCGAACACGACTAGCTCATCGCTGATCCAGACATACAACGGGCGAATCGCGCACTTATCAGTGATGAGTGAGAGTGACGGCAATGCCTGCTGGTAATGAACGAGTGTGAAGGTGCCGTTCGCGTCGCGTAAGCGATCGCGTTTGCCGTTCGCGAGATCCTCTTGCAGCAGGTGTAGATCGGCCAGACGATTCGAAGAGCCTTCCAACAACGGCTCACCCGTCAACAGCGATGCCGAATCGGCGTTCTGCACCAGACTTTTCGAGCCGAACGCTCCGATGTCTACCTTTGCAAAAAATGCGTTTGATTCGCGTATGGTTTCGATTGAGTCGTCCGACCGGCGCGAAATAGACTGCGCCAGTTCGCGACAGACTGAGTCCCTCAGGACGTTGCCCTGACGATTGACGATGCCGGCGATGAGCGTCATATGGGTTCTCCCGCAAGTCTGCGTACCGGCGAAGGACGGCGCGGCAAGGCGAGCGACACGCCCGTGAGCCAGGCTTCAAATTCGATCGGCGCCATCGTGTTGTTGTCGAGGAAGCGCGGCAAAAGCAGTGGGTGCGACGCGCGCGAAGCGAAGCCTACTTCACAGGTGGTGGCCGATTTGATTCCGGCTTCATTCAGCCACGGCAGAAACCTGCGCGCATAGACGCCGCTCGGATAACAGAAGTGGTGCGGATTGCGGCCGGTGATTTCTTCAATGCAGCGGCGATTGTCTTCAATCTCGCGTTGGAAAAGATTGCGATCGAGCGGGGTGCGATGACGATGGGTGTGCAGTTGCACGTCGACGCCGCGTGCGGAGAGTTCCTTCGCTTCGGCCGGCGTGACGTTATGAATTACGCGCTGCTTCAGCAGTTGGTCATAATCGACGCCAAGCTGCGCCGCGAGCGCCGCCGCCCGCGCGTCCTTTTCCTCCGCCGACAATTTTTGTTGCGCGGCAAACTCGCGAATCTTTTTCACTACTGCTTCGCGGGCGTCGTTGGTCGCCAGATTCACGTGCGCGTCTTCGCCGGTAAATTCTTTGGCGCTCAACGTGCGCGCGCGGCCGCGCCACAGCAGATATGAACACATCACATCGAACACCGGGCGGTTGAAATAGGAATAGAACGTGGTCAAATAAAGCGTGACCGGAAAGCCGAAGTCGCTGATGATCGGAAACGCGCGATGATAAAAATCGGCAAAGCCGTCGTCGAAGGTCAAGGCAACTGCGCGGTCAGGCAAATCATTTTTGTAGAGCCGTTCGACTGCCTCGGCCAGCGGCAACACCGCGCATCGCGAACGCTGCAATTGCTGCATGCGCATGCGCAAAGTCTCCGGCGCAACATACTGCGAGCCGTTCCACTCGTGCTCGTCCCTCATTGAAATCCCGTGATAGGCGAGGATCAGCAGACGCTGACGACGCCAACGACTGTCCTGCACCAGCGCCGAGACGCCGGTCGATTTCAAACTTCGCAGAGTGACCTGTTTGAGCTTCTTCAACATCGCGCGGTTATTTCAAAGCGGCGGCAGTTAACGATTGGGGATTGCGTTTGACGATCAAGAGCAGAACTTCAGTGAGATTCCGGATTGCTTTTCGGCCCGTCGGCAGGGCCGCGAAAATCAGCAACGTCACGGCGATAGTTATCGCGAACGCCACGCTGAGTCGCCCCACGAGCCAGGACATATTCGCCAACCAGGGCCGCGCGACTACGACCGCACCGAGCGCGCACAACGACGCCGCGGCCGACGGCGTAATGGTGTGATAGAAGTCCGACGCGCGAATCGGACCACTGCGGCCGATGTACCAGAAGAGCAGTGGAGTCGCGATGCAGAGATCGCTGAGGGCGTAGGTGGCGGCAACTCCTTTTGCGCCCCAGGGCAGGCCGGCGATGATCGAACCAACCGCTATTACCGCGCCGATGATTCCCCAACGAAACAAGTCGCGCGAACGTCCCTGCGTAGAAAACAGCCACCAGGAGGTCTTGGTAACCGGCTGAATGATCGCGGCGATGCCGAGCAGCATGAAGATCGTGCCCGTCTCTTTCCACTGCGGCCCGAGCAGAAACAGCACCAGCCAATCAGAGGTCGCAATCATGAATGCGCCCAGAGGCATCGTTATCATCACCAGCTTTTCGAGAATCTTGAGATAGGCATCGCGATAACGTTCGGGCGAATCAGCCAGGCGACTGAGGGCCGGCACTGCCACCGAGGCCAGCGGAGCATTGATCTGCTGCATCGGCATGAGCAGCATTTGATAAGCACGCGAGTAGAGCCCGAGTTCATATGCGCCCCAAAATTTTCCGATGAGGGCGTTATCAGCGTTGCGCGCGAAGTACTGCATCACATTGAAACCGGTGACGTTGCCTCCGAACGTGAGCATTGAGCGCACACCCGCGCCGCGTCGCGGCCAACTCGGGCGCCAGCGGCACGCCGCCCACATCCCGATAACCGACACCGTCGCCAACACCAGCTGATTGATGACGAGTGCCCAGTAACGAACGCCGTACATCGCCGAGACGATCGCGGCCGTTAGGCCAACCGCCATGGCGGAAACTTCGATGATGGCAATGATCGTAAATCGCATCTGCCGAATGAGGATCGCTTCGTGTTGAATGTAGAGTCCGGTGACGATGATGCTCACGGCATACCCGATCGTAATCCCGATCAGACGCGGCTCTTTATAGAACCACGCGGCCAGGGGCGCCGCCGCGATGGTCATCAACATGATGGCGGCGCTTAGGGCCATGTTCATCCAGAAAAGCGCGCTGACCTGTTGATGCTTAAGATCGGCCCATTGAATGGTTGCGGTCGAGAGCCCGAGATACTGAAACATGCCGAGGAAGCCGACCAGGATCGCCACCATGCCGATCAAGCCGTAATCCTGCGGCGTCAACAAACGCGCGAGCACAATTGCTGACAACAGGCTCAGGCCAAACTTGCAGATCTGCGCCGCGAGCGTAACCACGCCGCCGCGCGCAGAGCGTTTGCCCAAATCAGCTTTTAGATGTTCGGTCCGAAAATGATGATTGCGATCATCCCAATCATCGTCGCTAAGCTGGGGCATAGTTGAACTGTCGACTGAGGTCATGCTGAAAACTTATTCGCGTGGATTCCTTGTGGGTGGGCCACCGGGGCGGGGACAACTGCCACGAACAGTATACAGGATTAAGGCTGCGCCGAATCCAGCATTATTTTCGGTGCGGCGGAAAAATTGTGACGTACGCGACGGCGTTTGTCGCTAGAATCTAACGCAGGTTGCGAAAGCCGCGCAGCCGGGAGCCGAACCTGACAAAAAACGTCACCGACCTGCGACTCTTGCAACTCGCGCCGCGCGTGCCCTGGCCTCTGGACACCGGCGCGAAACTGCGTAACTACCATCTCGCGCGGGCTCTGGCTGAAAGCATGAGCGTCATGCTGATGGCCTTCGGCGAAGACCCTCCGAACGATCGATTGAACGAAGCCTATGAGCGGATCGTGACTGTGCCGCGCAGCGAAACGTATTCGCTCGGCAAAATGTTGCGCGGCGCAATCGGTCGCACGCCGCTGCCGCTGCTGAATTACACCACGCCCGCAATGGCCGGCGCCCTGGAACGATTGCTGGCCGAAAATGAATTCGACCTGATTCAAGTCGAGAGTATTCACTTGATGAATTACCTGCCTGCGCTGCGCACCGCAGGCAATCATCCACCGATCGTTTGTGATTGGCACAACGTCGAATCCGATCTGATGCGGCAATATGCCGGATACGAGCGCAACGTTGCGCGGCGCGCCTATGCGCGGCGGACCGCGCGGCTGATGAGCGAAGCTGAGGAGCGCGCACTGAAAATATTCGACGCGCACATCGCCGTCAGTGAAGTCGACGCGAAACGGTTGCGTTCGATTAATTCAGACGCAAAGATTTTTGTGATCGAGAACGGTGTGGATGCGGCGTTCTATGCCGGCGAACACTCAGACACAAAGAGTCGAATCGTGTTCGTGGGTTCGATGGATTACCACGCGAACATCGAGGGCGCAGCGAGTTTTGCCCGCGACGTCTGGCCCATGATTCATCAACGACAGCCAGGCCTGCGGTTCACCATCGTCGGACGCAATCCCCCGGCAGCAATAACCGAACTGGGTTCGGCGGCCGGCATCGAGGTAACGGGAAGCGTCGCGGATGTCAGGCCGTTTTACCGTGAAGCCCTGGCGGCGGTGGTGCCGTTGAACGTCGGGGGCGGCAGCCGTTTGAAAATACTCGAAGCCATGGCCGCCGGCGTGCCGGTGGTCTCGACCACCCTGGGCGCTGAAGGTTTGGATGTGAGCGATGGTGAAAATATTTTATTGGTGGAATCGGTCACGAGAATCGCTGCGGCTATTTTCAAGCTGATCGATGATCCTGATCTGCGCATGCGCTTGATTGCCGGCGGCGCGCAGCTCGTGCGAAGGCGTTATGACTGGTCGATGCTTGGCGCAAAACTGCGCGACGGATATCAAACCTTATTGGGCGGACTCAAACGCGGCTGACGGCGGTGAAATCAACGATGAAGATTCTGTCAGTTGTCGAAGCCACCAACGTTAACGCCGTGGCGAAACTGGTCCTCGATTTTTATCGGACCGCCGATGAAGTGAGTCGAGCTCACGACGACTTTCCGACAATAAAAGGATCGATTGTCACTTTCGATCGTGCGGCGAGTGGCGCGCCTGCGAACGACTTCGTTGCCGCCGTGCACGCCGCCGGAATTGACCTGGACATAATTCCCGAACGCGGCCGTTTTGATTTAAGCGTCATACCGGCGCTGCAGAATGTGGCGTCGAAGCGGCAGCCGGAGATCATTGTCACCAATTCAGTCAAGTCGCATTTCGTCATGTGGCGCTCGCGCCTGTGGCAGAAAAATCCCTGGGTTGCCTTCCATCACGGTTACACGACGACCGATCGCAAGATGCGCCTTTACAATCGCTTCGATCGCTTCTCGCTTCCGAGAGCAGACCTCGTCGTCACCGTGTGCCACGCGTTCGCGCGCGAACTGACGACCGTCGCGGGGCTGCGTCCGGAGAAACTGCGGGTGCAACACAATTCGATTCGTCCGGCGCCGCGGGTGGCTGTTGAAGACGTGCGCGCGTGGCAAGAGCGGCTGGGAATTTCAAACGACCAGCAGGTGATTCTTTCGATCGGTCGATTATCGAAAGAGAAAGCACATGCGGATTTGATCGAAGCCTTGCGTCGCTTGTGCGCGGCGAATCCCGATCTAAACGTGAAGCTCTTAATTGTCGGTGATGGGCCCGAACGGGATGCGCTGAAAGCGGCGGTCCAGGCCCAGAGAATTGCGGAACGCGTCGCCTTCGCCGGACAGGTGAAAGACGTTCAGCCCTTCTATGCAATGGCTGATGTGTTCGTCCTGCCGTCGCATAGCGAAGGCTCGCCGAATGTTCTGCTGGAGGCGATGGCCGCGCGCGTGCCCGTGGTAGCGACACGCGCCGGCGGCATCCCGGAAATCGTCGAGAACGAAAAAAGTGCTCTGCTCGTGCCCGTGAGCGATCCGGAAGCCCTGGCTGCGGCGATTAAGCGAATGCTGCGCGAATCCAATTTAGGTGTACGTTTGGTTGAAGAAGGTGTTGGGATCCTGGCAAGTAATCACATGCCAGAGCAATACGTGCGCGCGCTTATCAAGATCTACGAAGATGCCATTAGATTGCGCGAGCGTATTTTGTAGGGGCAGGGCTTGTCCCTGCCC
>Ga0207511_100010_pt1 | contig 52907 bp, 50 predicted proteins | sample NitcycUWRSCHO22C_FD_188265 | JGI IMG/M metagenome (GOLD analysis project Ga0207511, IMG submission 188265) | Soil microbial communities from Arlington Agricultural Research Station in Wisconsin, USA - Nitrogen cycling UWRJ-SCHO22-C (SPAdes) | ecosystem: Environmental > Terrestrial > Soil >... | reverse complement strand
CGTCACCCAAAGCGATGTCAGCTTCTATGCTCAGGACGAGTGGAAGCTGCGGCAGCACCTCACCATTTCACCGGGGTTGCGCTACGAGAACCAAAACAACATCGACAGCAATTTGAATTTCGCGCCCCGCATCGGGTTTGCCTGGTCGCCGATGTTTGGCCGGCGCAAGTCGACGCCGCCGATCAATACCAAGGCTGTTGCGCCAGCGATGCCGGCCGCCAGTGCAAAGACCACCGCTGCCGGCGCCGCGCCGGCGACGACCGCTTCGACGACAACGCTGGCCACGACCAGCAAACCCGCGGACTCAAAGAGCACCACGACAACGTCGACAACAGCGACGACCGCGGATGCGAAGAACGCAACGAATGCTGGGCCAACAGCCGCCATGAAGCCCCCGGCCGCTCCGCCAAAGCCGCCTTCGACGGTAATCAGAGGCGGAATCGGCGTCTTCTACCAGCGGATTTCTGAATCTCTGATTTTGAACGCTGAACGCTTCAACGGCGAGAACCAGCAACAATTCGTGGTCACCGATCCCGCAGTGCTTGCTCTGTTTCCGGCAATTCCGCCGATCGAGGCACTCAACTCCTTTAAGTTGCCCCAGACGCGGCAGCAACTATCGCCTGATCTGACGGCCTTCACCTCCGTGCGCGGATCGGTAAGCTTGGAGCACCAGATCAATAAGACCTACCGGGTTGCCTTCAACTACTCGTTCGGCCGCATCACACATGCTCTTCGCACGGTGAATATCAACGCGCCGCTCGGCGGCACTTTCAATCCCGCTGATCCGACGAGTGGGGTGCGACCGCTCGGGAAGAGCGCGGGCAACATCCTCGAATATCAATCGAACGGCTACAACCGTTATCAGCAGCTCAACGTCAATTTCAGCGGCTCGTTATTCAAGAAGGTCGGGTTCTACCTAAACTACAATTTGGGCAAGACTCACGGCATCGATGGCGGTAGCAGCGGTTCACCGCTGGACGCTTACGATTTTTCCAACGAATGGAGCCGCGGCAATTACGACGTGCGCCATCGCTTCTATACCTATTTGAATTGGCAAAACAAAACCGGCTGGAGTCTTAACTCATTTATCAACGCCAGCTCGGGTTCGCCATTCAATATCACCACCGGGCATGACACGAACGGCGATAATGCGTTCAGCGAGCGGCCGGCCTTCGCCACTGATCTGAACAAGCCCGGCGTCATCGTCACGCCTTACGGCGCGCTCGATCCGAATCCGGTGGCCGGCCAAAAGCTCATTCCGCGAAACTTCGGTCAGGGACCGGCTTTCATCACGGTGAGTCTGGGTGCCGCGAAGACCTGGAAGTTCGGCAAAGCAATTCCGCCACCATCACCGCCGGCGATCGCGGGCGTGGTTGTCAGCACCACCGCGGCGGCTCCGGCGGGGAACGCGAAACTTCCGGCCAAGCCGCCGATCCAGCGTCCATATTCTTTGACGTTCTCAGTCTATGCGAGCAATTTGCTGAATCGGAATAATCGCGGCAACCCGGTCGGCAACATGTCCTCGCCTTATTTCCTCAAGACGACCGTTTCGTCTGGGCAGTTCTTTTTCTTCGGACCCGGCGGCATCGGCGGCGGTTCGTCGGGCAACCGCAACATCTCGTTTCGCTTGCGGCTGGGCTTCTGACCGCTTTCGACAGGTCCGTTGCGCGCTTCATCCTGCCGCCCTGCGCCAAACTCTTCCCTGTTGCCAAATCATGTGGTATAAGGCTCGCCGATATCGCTGGGATTGTTACTCTTAAACCAATCTGCAGTGACAACCTCGAAACGTTGTAGCTCCCGGATCAATCATGCAGCCGGACTTCGATCGAAAGATCACTTTACTGCAACGCGCGCAGGTAATTTCGCAAGGCGAGATTCGTACGAGCGTGATTATTGCGGCGGCGGTGTTCGTCGCGGGCCTTTGCGGTGCGTTGCTGGTTAATAAGTTCGCGCCGGCTGAGCTCGGCACCGCGAAACTCGCTCTGACCGTCTGCACTGGATTCGGATCGTTCCTTTCGGGAATTCCCATCAAGGACGTTTTCAGCAAGCGTCTGAGAATCGAAGCTCTCTCGTTTCTGATCAGCGAGTATCAGGACTGCGAGACAGCGCCGGCGTCCGATCAGCAACGGCTCGGGGAAATTGAAAAGCGCTTTTGGGGATTGATTGATAAAACGGTCTGAGGATCATGAGTCAGGAACGCTCACTCGATCATTTCGTTGACAGGCTGGAGAAGCGTGCGCGCGCGGCGCGCACGATCAGCATTGCGATCACCATCGGGGTGGTAGTAGTCGGCGCGATCGTGGTTTCCGTGACAGTTTGGCAGATTCGAAAAAAAATCGATGAAGCGAAACAGGAGCTTACCAAGGTACAGAACGAGATTGTGGGCGCTCGGGCGGTATTAGAGAGTGCCCGAAAAGACGCCGATTCTGTCAGAGACGCTTTGAATATTTTGCCTGCCAGCGATAAGAACGCGGTGCTTAATAAGGCTGCGGAGCTCAAACAGGAAGACACAAACAAGGTGTCAGCAACGCCGACTGTCTATCCCCAGGTCATGGACAAGAGTCAAGTTGCGCAGGCGACTGCCGTCTGCGCGAAACTCCGGAGAGCTGACTTAAGAGTAGAGGTGGTCGAGGCCGTAACGACTCCGGTCGCGCTCAGTAAAACGATCGTCAAATACTTTCGGCCTGAATTTGCTGACGAAGCGCAGAAGATTGTTGACATACTCAAACAATCCGGAGTGCCGGCCTCCGTCGTGCCTGTTGTGAATCAGCCAGGCCAGATTGAGATCTGGTTCTCCCGCGACGCCTTTCCCCCGAACTCGCAATCAAGTGAGAATCCGGCGCTGGCCAAAGCTGCGGATCAGGTTCTCTTTGAATTCCAGGAAGCGCTGAAACGACCGGAAGATAAAACTGAGGCAACGAGCAGGCTGCAAAGAATAGTCGGCCAACTTGAGCAGGATAAAGAAGCCTCACCCTACGTGAAAGCCAGCAGGATTTCTTCAAAAGCCTCAGCCGGTCTTAGGGATGGTTTGATGGATATTCGGCGCGCGGTGGCAGCTGACAAGAAGGCTAGCCTGCTCGATCGCATAAATAAGATCATCGTCGATATCGGCCAGCCAAGTTACAAACCCAAATCCAAATCCTAATTTCACTTCGGAATCTTTCCCGTCTTCAACATCGACGAAGGACAGAGGCTTTCGACCTGACACTCTTCGCAGAGCGGGCGGCGAGCTTTGCAGACGCGGCGGCCGTGAAAGATGAGCAGGTGCGAAAAAATGATCCAGTCTTTCTTCGGTACCAACTTCAACAAGTCGTTTTCAATTTTCACGGCGTCCTTTTGTTTGGTTAGGCCCAGACGATTCGAGAGGCGGCTGACGTGTGTGTCGACGACAATCCCGACGGCGATGCCGTACGCAACGCCCAGCACCACGTTCGCCGTCTTGCGGGCGACGCCGGGCAGCTTTAGCAACTCGTCCATCGTTTTCGGGACTTCACTGTTAAATTCCTCGACCAGCAGCTTGCATGCGCCTTGAATCGATTTGGTCTTGTTGCGAAAGAAGCCGGTGGTCTTGATGTCCTGCTGGAGTTCGGTGTCGCGAACCTTCAGGTAGTCTTCCGGTTTGCCGTACTTGCGAAAGAGATCGGCGGTGACGATGTTCACCCGTTCATCGGTGCACTGCGCTGAGAGAATTGTGGCAATCAATAATTCAAACGCGTTCGCATGATTTAGCGCGCAACGCGCGTCGGGGTGGGCGCGCTTCAGCAGCTTGATGATTTCCAGCGTGCGGGTCTGCTTTTCGGATTTGGTCTCTCGCATGGTGTCAGAAGCCCGACCGTTAGGGAGGGCAAGTGAGCAGTGAACGTGTTATATCTCGAAAGAACCTGACGACGATCGGTGCCCTCCCTGACGGTCGGGCTTCTGACACGCTCATTTCAATCTCCCCGTCAGCATCAGTGCCAGCATTTTCCAATCACCCATGAAGGACCACAGCGGATAAGTGAAGGTCGCGGGTCTATTCTTCTCGATAAAAAAATGGCCGATCCACGCGCAGCCATAACCCGGAACCAACGCGAGGGGAAATAGCCACCACCGGCCGACAGCAATCATCAAAACGATGAAGGCGATTGCTACGAGCGTGCCGAGGCAATGCAACACACGAGTCGCGGGCCGGCTGTGCTCACGCAGATAGTAAGGCCAGAAATCGGCGAAGGAAGTGAAAACGCGTTCAGTCACGATGGATTCGTTTGCGATGAACTACGCCGGCTGACAGCTTGGGCTACCGCCGCATTCTAACTTGACCATGATGTCAATGGACAGGCAAGATCAGGCTCTATGTTTGGCAGTACCAGGATGTTCTTCCGTATTACCTCCCTGATAGTTCTCACTTTCTTGCTGCTTCAGGCGGTGATGACCTCCGTCTGGGCGCAGGCTTATGAGCGCGAGTTGAGCACCAGCGCGAAATCGGTCCTGACGATCAAGAATCGCGCGGGACGCGTTTCAGTCATCGCCTCTGACAGCGAAAAAGATAAACCGATTCTGAAGGCGACTTCTTCGACGGGCGCTGCGGTTGAGCCTGGCGACGTCATCGTGTCGGGTAACGAAATCACAGTGCAGGAGCGGCCGTATCGCATCGACTTGACTGTGCACGTGCCGAAACGGGCGCGCGTAAAAATTGAAAGCGAGGCCGGCATGATCGATGTGATTGGCGACCTGGCCATGGCCGACGTCTTCACCAACACCGGAACGATTCATGCCGATGTCCCGACTGAGGCGTTGAAGGTGCGGTTCCAATGGGAATCAAGCCGGCCGCGATTTCTGAGCGACATTGAGCTGCCACGCGTGAAAGAAGGGAAGGCCGGTGCCTTCTCGATCGCCGGGACCCTGGGCCCGGAAGCCAAGCAGAAAAAAGAGAAGAAGCCAAAATCAAAGCCGGCTCCCGAAGTTGATAAACCGGCCGATGGCAGCAGCGACAAAACTGCTGACGGAGCTGAAAATGGATCTGACGGTTCCGATCAGCCTCCCGCAAAACAGCAGTTGGTGCAGCTCAATTTTACGACGCAGCGCGGCGTGATTCTGCTGAACGTCGATCCCAGCATGGCGCCGAATGATCTGCGCGAGCGTCCGTTGACGCAGGCGGCCAAAGCCATCGTGCGCAGCGGCGATGGACCATTGTCCGACGCGATCCGCAAAGTCAATCCGCGAATGTTCGGCGAATATTTGAAGAGCCTGCCGCCGCCGCAACGCGAGCCGTCGCTGGTCGCGTCGCGCGCTCCCGGCGAAGTCGTGACGGCGGTGACTCCGCAATTGATGCGCGTCAACGCCAGCGTCACCGATCGCAACGGGCGGGCGATTCCCGGGATGCGGAATGCAGACTTCTCGGTCTACGAAGACGGCGCGCTACGGAACATCGTCGACGTGTCACCGGCAGACGAGCCCTTCAATCTGGTCTTGTTGCTGGATGTTTCCGGCAGCGTCGAGGAGCGGATAGATTTTATTCGCAAAGCGGCGCGTGACTTTTTGCGCACGGCGAGTCCGCAGGACCGCATCTCGATCATCAGCTTTCACGACGACATTCAAATCATTTCTGACTTCAGCAGGGACCGCGCCCTGCTTTCGAAGAAACTTGATGAACTGGATGCCGGCGGTGCGACGGCCTTGTACGATGCGTTGGGTTACACGCTGGTCCAAACTCTAAAACCGTTGCGCGGCGAGCGCACGGCCATCGTCGTGATGTCCGACGGCGACGATAACCGTTCGTTCGTGCCGTTTCCGGCAATCCTCGAGGCCACGATTGAATCGGGGGCGCTGGTTTATCCGCTCTACGTGCCGTCAGGTCTGATTCCCGAATCGAGTGTGCCGACGCCTGCGCTTACGGTCGATCCGATGCGCACGAAATATTTGACGATCACGACGCGAGCGGCCGAAGAGGGCGCGAAGCTCGCCCAGGTTTCCGGCGGCGTCTTTTATTCGGTCAAGCGTCTGGACGATTTGCAGAAGGCGTACGATGACATCGTGGCGCAAATGCGGACCGCTTACACAATCACTTACGACTCAAACGCGAGCAGTCATCGCCGCGTACTGGTGCGCGCAAATCGCGCTGGCGCGTCGGTCCGGCTCAGTCCGGCAGTGACAGCGCCGCACTGACCTCTCGTTCCCGGTTTGCAAGCTGAACCTTCACAAATTGCCGACGACGATCTGCTGCAAGCTGTTTCGCGGGGCGACGAATCCGCGCTCGCCGCCCTTTATGATCGCTACCGGCTAATCCTCTTTGGCCTGATTCTTCGTATATTGCATGACCGCCACGAGGCCGAGGATGTTCTCCAGGAAGCATTTTTGCAGGTTTGGCGGCGAGCGAATGATTTCGATCCGGCGCGCGGACGCGCCTTTACCTGGCTGGTCACTATCGCGCGCAGTCGTGCTTTGGATCGTCTGCGGATGCTGGGATCGCGGTCTCGATTTATCGACGCAGACGAGCAAGCCGGCAGCGATGAAGTCCTCGATACTGCCCGGGAGTTGGTCAGATCCGAAACAGGTGAGATCGTGCGACGAGCTCTTCGCGAGCTGCCTGACGAACAGCGGCGGACTCTGCTGCTCGCCTATTTTGAAGGATTGACGCAGGCCGAGATTGCGGAGCGCCTGGGCCATCCGTTGGGTACGGTGAAAACGCGCATGCGTTCGGGATTGATTAAATTGAGGGAGCTTTTGCGCGACCGCTCGCGTGATTTAGCTTGATGGAACACAGCGAATATCAAGAGCTGCTGGCTTCGCATGCGCTCGACGCGCTCGACGCGCGCGATGCCCAGGCGCTGCGCGCGCACCTGGCAACGTGTGCCGAGTGTAGCAGAGAATTCGATGAGCTAAGTGATGCGGCGGCATTGCTGGCCCACGAGGCGGAGCCCGTCGCGCCCAGCGACGATGTGCGTCGCCGCATCATGCGAGACATTCGCAGCCAGCCTCGATCAGCAGACGAAGCGCCGGTCATGCCACTCAGTCAGGGCTTGTCCGCCGCCTGGCCCAATGTGTGGCGCCTGGCGGCAGTATTCGCTTTCGTCGCGCTCCTGCTGGGAATAGTCGTCCTTTGGCGGCGTGACACCCTGTCGCGCAGACAAATCGCCGAACTGGCGCGCCAACTCGATCGCCAGCAACGCGAACTCCAGGTCGAACGCGATAATGTGGCGCGGCAAACCGAAGCGCTGGCATTGCTCAACTCGCCTGACGCAAAGAAGTTTGCGTTGGCCGGCACGACGACGGCCCAGGCCGCTCGTGCGACATTTGTCTACGACGAAAAATCGCGGAACGGCGTTTTGTTGATCGAAGGTCTGCCGGCCACGCCCGCCGACAAAGCTTACGAAGTTTGGTTCATCCCCAAAGGACTCGCTCCCATTCCGGGCCGGACATTTACGGTTAACAACAACGGACGCGCGTTGGTGTCGGACAGTCTTCCGGCCGCCGCGGGATCGGCAGCCGTCGTCGCCATCACCCTTGAGCCAAAGAGTGGATCCGCCGCTCCCACCGGAGCCATCTACCTCGCCAGTCCCGCGAGCTAACGCATTAAGAATCATCCGCAGATTACGCAGATTACACAGATAAGAATGAAAACGGCGTGTCGTTTAGAGGCCGGACTTGTCCCGCCAGTACGTCCGCACAAGTGCGGACCCTGAACGGGGACAGCTGCTTCTTGTTCTCCGCCTAATCTGTGTAATCTGCGTAATCTGTGGATAATTCTCACGCCGAGAAATCCAAACTCATAATCCGCCGCGTATAGCCTTCAGATTTCCAGCAACACCAAAGCTAAAAGGAGAATTAGAAATGAAAAGGCTGTACACCCTTGTGTTTATGTTGGTCGCTATGTTGGCCGCGAGCTCCGCTGCCTCGGCGCAGATGATGAAAGAGAATCCGATGGTCGGCGGCGCTGCAATGTATCCGACCAAAACCATCGTGGATAACGCGATGAACTCCGCGGATCACACGACGCTGGTCGCGGCGGTAAAGGCGGCCGGTCTCGTCGATACGCTCAAAGGCAATGGTCCGTTTACGGTCTTCGCGCCGACCAATGCGGCATTCGAGCAACTGCCGGCAGGCACAGTCGATAACCTGCTGAAGCCGGAAAATAAATCGATGCTGACAAAGGTCCTGACTTATCATGTCGTCGCCGGTAAGTACGATTCGCAAGCGCTCGCCAAACTCATCGCCAAAGGTAAAGGAAAAGCGAGCCTGAAGACGGTGAGCGGCGGAACTCTTTGGGCGATGATGGACGGCAACAACATCGTGCTCCGCGACGAAAAAGGCGGCACCTCGACGGTCACGACCGCGGACGTTTACCAATCGAACGGCGTGATTCACGTAGTCAACATGGTGCTGATGCCGAACTAATTCCGATCTTCATTGAATTTGTCGAGACGGTCTGATATATGGCAGGCCGTCTGGCTTGGTCCCACGTCGCGAGCTGCGACCTAACCCGAGGAGAATGGAAATGATCAAAAGACTCTCAATTGCGATTTGTTTATTGGTGGTGTTTGCCGGAGCGGTTTGGGCCCAGACACCAAAGAACGCCGTCACCGCAAACACGATTGCGACGGTGCAGGACAAGAAGTCGCTCTACGCGCGGCTGGGTGGATACGATGCGATCGCGCTGGTTGTCGATGACTTCATCACGCGCCTGGCGACTGACAAGCGCTTCGAAAGATTCTTCACCGGCTTCAGCGACGATTCGAAGAAGCGCTTGCGCCAGCACATTCTTGATCAATTCTGCATGGCGGCCGGTGGGCCTTGCGTTTACACGGGTCGCGAGATGCGCACTTCGCACAAAGGCCTCGGCATCACCGAAGCCGATTGGGATGCCGCGGCGAAACATCTGGTCGCGGCGCTGGACAAGTACAAAGTGCCCGAAGCCGAGAAGAACGAGTTGCTGGCATTCGTGGTAACGCAGAAGAAGGATATCGTCGAGAAGTGAAGGGGGATATCTCACCACAAAGACACGAGGGCACTAAGCATTTATGACTTGGTGCCTTTGTGACCTGGTGGTTGGTTGTCTTTGAGTGACTAAAACCTTCCGCTCCCGCCAATCGAATAGGTGCCGGTGAGAAAAGGATTGGTCCGCCGCTCGTAGCCGATGGTGGTGTCCGCGCCGTGGCCCGAGAGCACTTCAACGTCGTCTCCCAACGGCAGGATCTTGTTGAAGAGAGAATCCATCAATTGTTCCGTTGACCCCCCCGGCAAATCCGTCCGGCCAATCGAGCCCGCGAACAGACAATCGCCGGCGAATACTTTCAATTCATTCGATTCAAAGAGAACTACATGGCCGGGCGTATGGCCGGGGCAATGGATCACTTTGAAACTGAGCTCGCCTACTTCGTAAACCTGCCCGTCCTGCCAATGCTCATCGACCTTGGGCGGAGCCTCGTAATCGAATCCATATTCGCGCCACTGTGAACGCGGAATGCCGATCCAACCAGGCTGTTCCGGTAATTGATCGTAAATGAACTCATCGGCCTGGTGCAGCACGATGTGCGCATCGGGCTTTCGCTTTTTCAATCCCGCGACTCCGCCGATGTGATCCATGTGCGCGTGCGTACAGGCGATGGCCTGCAATTCAAAGCCATGCCGATCGATTGCTTCACAGATCGCGTCCGAATCGTCGCCTGGATCGATACAGATCGCGCGCTTCGTTCGCTCGCAGCCAACCACGCGAGTGTGCTGCTGAAATGCGGTGACGGTGATGGTTTCAATGATCATGGCAAATAGTGGCCAGTGGCCGGTGGTCAGTGATCAGTTGTGAGCCGCGACTGATCACTGACAACTAGCCACTGATTATTGACATCCAAACGAGTATAATTTCTCACAGAGGTTTCTGCATTACCAATCATGCCGCTCACCGCCACAGCTGCTTCACTCGCTGAAGTTCTGGATGAACTCACCGCCGAAGGTGCGACGGAGTTGACCGAGCACCTGCCAAAGAACGCGCTCAAGTGTTACGCGTGTGGCCATCGCTGCGTAATCAACGAGGGCAAGCGCGGAATTTGCAAAGTACGCTTCAATGAAGGCGGCCATCTGCGCGTGCCGGCAAACTATGTCGCAGCGCTGGCCTGCGATCCGACAGAGAAAAAACCTTTCTTTCATGCGCTGCCCGGATCGGATACGTTGACGTTCGGCATGCTCGGCTGCGATTTGCACTGTGCGTATTGCCAGAATTGGTTGACCTCACAGGCGCTGCGCGACGATGCGGCCGTCGCGCCGCCGAACGTCGTTTCCGCCGATCGTTTGATTGCCATGGCCAAAGCGTACGGCGCGTCGATGGTGGGTTCGAGTTACAACGAACCGCTGATCACGGCGGAATGGGCGGTTGAGGTTTTTAAAAAGGCGAAGGCTGAGCAATTTCGCACGGCGTTTATCTCAAACGGCAACGCCACGCCGCAGGTGCTCGACTATCTGCGGCCGTGGACCGACTGTTACAAGATCGATCTGAAGTCGATGAGCGATCGAAATTACCGGCAGCTTGGCGGTGTGGTCGATAACATTCTCGACACCGTGAAGATGGTGCATGAGCGCGGCTTTTGGGAAGAGATTGTTACCCTGGTTATTCCCGGCTTCAACAGTTCCGAGGACGAGCTGAAACGCGCGGCGGATTTCATCGCGTCGGTCTCACCCGACATTCCCTGGCACGTCACGGCTTTTCATCAGGACTATCACATGCAGGACAAAGCGAACACGACGGCTGAGCAATTGATTCGCGCATGCGAGATTGGACGCGACGCCGGTCTGCGTTACGTGTACGCGGGCAATCTGCCGGGGCGAGTGGGACGTTGGGAGAATACCTATTGTCCGCACTGCGATGAGCTGCTGGTCGAGCGCTACGGTTACATCATTCGCCAGGTGAAAGTGACCGCGAATGGCCATTGTCCCAAATGTTCCACCGGCATTCCCGGGATTTGGGCATAAAGAAAAGGCGAGACCCAGCGCCTCGCCTTTTCAAAGATCCACTCTATTCCTTGAGCCTATTTCTTTTCTGGCGAACTGGGAAGCGCGGTCAAATCCTGCAATGGCGTACCCATGTGAAAGAAGGCGCGCCACTTGCCGTCACGTTTTATCCAGATGGTCGAGTGATAAGCGGTGTCTGGCTTCATGCCGGGAAATTTGACTTTGTAGGTTACCAGCGAAGCATCGTCGTCAAACTTCAGGGTTTTCCAATCGCTGGCTTCACTCTTGGATGCATCGAAAGTCTGGACACCCTGGATTGTGCCGGCTTTGTCAAAAGTCCCTTCCTCCTCAATCTCTATCGAATTGTCAGCTAGATATGAACCGAACGCGTCGTAGTTGCGGCTCTTGATCGCGTCCCACACCAGCTTCTCGTTCGCGACAGGTTCGTCGGTTGTTTCGGCAGGTTTGGCCATCGCGCTCGCTGCGGGTTTCGCCGTTGATGGCGAAGGTGAGGGCGCCATCTCACGCTTGAGGGTTTCCTGGTAGTAGACGTTGACCCACTCGCCGTTGCGATTGATATAGGCTGAGGCTTCGTAATAAGGCCCACTCGGCATCGGCTTGCCTTTATACGTCCCTTTCACCTTCGCGGTGTAGGTGAGCAAGACGGCATCCTTATCGATCGTCGTCATTTTCCAGTCAGCCAGGGTGACGTCAGTCAGTTCGGTCTCTTTCATGCCTACCAGCGATGCGGCGATGTCCGAGATTCCGCTGGCGGTCACGCCAAAATAGTCAGGCGCCAGGCTCTTCTTAAAAAGCGCTTCGTCTTTCTGTTTGAAACCGTCCCAGGACCCTTTCTCTTTAGCGATGATGTCAGCTTCTGACGGCGCGGCGGTAGTCCTGGTGTCTGCCGACTTATTGGCATTGCTGTTTGCGTTGGCGGTCGTGTCTTTGTTGCCAGAGGGCGCCGGCGCGCAAGCGGCCGCCAGAACCAGCAAAGACACCAGTGCGAGTATTCTTTTCATGAGTAATCTCCTTGGATTCGATTTGATAACGGATGCTTCTATGTCAAAAACAGATTCAGGTCAAGAACAAAACTCGAGTAGCGCAATTGTCAATTGGCGATTCCGTTCCGGTTTGACCGGTGCGACGCAAACGAACAATTTGCGCTACTGGGTGCGAATTATTGCGGCGGCGTTGGTTTTCTACCGGCCGAGCCACTGTTGACCGGAGACGTTTTGACTGCCGGCGCATCGGTTGCGGGCGATCCGTTGGGCGATGCGTTGGAACGCGGTGTTGATGAAGGTGAGCTGGCCGGGCCCGGGTTTCGCACCGGCACCGTTGCCGACGCTACGATTTGCCATTGACCGTTGCGGCGCACGAACGTATCGATAGTGCGGAATTCATGAAGTATGGTCTGACACTTGCCGTCCGAGAGAACGTGGTTATCGCCTTTCACCGTGGTGCGAGATCGGACGACGGCCGAATCGTTGTCGAGCACATTCACCGTGACATCCGATATTTCCTGCGGATCACCGGCCATCTGTCCGGCCTCGATGTCCTGTATGTCGCCGTCCTTCGTGCCGTCTGAGCCGTCAGGTGAAAGAATCATGATGTCGTCGGCCTCGAGTTTTCTGACCGCCGCTCCGTCACGTTCTTTCAGTATCCGCGGCCAGTCGTACTCCAGCGCTTTTAATTGCGCTTCGATCGCGGCTTTGTCTGGCGTTGGCTCCGCGCTCACGCCCACGTTCGCATTACCGTTTGACTTCGATTGATTGCTGCAAGCCGAGGAGGCAGCCAGAGCGGTTGAGACGAGAACGAAAAGGATCGTGCCGGAAAAAGAACTCCTCATGCGGTTACTCCCTATGTAATTGATTGCGGCCCTCGAATTCGGGCGCCGTATGCTTCTATTCTAATCTGCCGCGGCGGTCAATCACCATATCCTTCGTCCTGGACGCCCGACCAGGATTCTGTGAAAAGCGTATTGACTTGCGCTGACCCTTGTCATATTGTTCGTGGAAATTGCGGCGGGCCAATGGTGAGCTGCGATTTAACCTATCCACCGCGCAAGTCCTGCGCGGTTAAGCTCGAAGGAGGAATCAGATGTTTTGTGTTTCTCTTAGGCTCTGGCCAAGACGAATCATGCTGTCATTGTGTGTGCTGTTTTCTCTGGTTGCGATGACTGGCGCGGCGTGGACATCGCACGCGCAGAAGGGTGACGACCCGTTATTCAGTGAGTTCAAAGGTGTGCGCATCGGCACGCCAACCGACGAAGCCCGGAAGAAATTGGGAAGCCCCAAAGAGAAGGGCGACGAGCAGGATTACTTTCTTTTCAACGATAACCAGACGGTCATGGTCTACTATGACAAGGCCAAGACCGTAACCGCGATTTCCATCGACTTCATGAATGGCGCGAATGCAATTCCGCCGGCGAAAGCTGTCATCGGCAGCGAAATCGATGCCAAGCCGGACGGTTCAGGATACAAAATGGTGCGGTATCCAAGAGCAGGTTACTGGGTTGCTTATAGCCGAACCGCGGGTAAAGCGCCGACCGTCACCATCACAATGCAGAAGATCGAATAGTAAATTCAGCGAACACGTTTCATGTTTACGGGCCGGACGATGATTCGTCCGGCTTTTGTTTTGGCCGCTGGACAACGCGCTGCCGGCATGTTGAAGTGTTGATTCATCAATAGGAAGGAATCGTCTCAGAGCATGCTGCGCGCAGGATTCGTCGGTCTACCGAACACCGGAAAAACAACTCTCTTCAACGCGGTGACGTTGCAGACCACCGCCGTCACCGCCAACTACGCGTTTTCCACGAGCAAGCCGAACGTCGGTGTGGTTGCCGTCCCCGACGAGAGACTTGGACCGCTGGCAAAGTTGGTGAAGACAGACAAGATCGTGCCCGCGACCGTCGAGTTTGTCGATATCGCCGGTCTGGTCCGTGGTTCGTCGCAGGGCGAAGGCATCGGCAATCAATTTCTGCACGCGATTCGCGAGACCGACACGATGATTCACGTGGTGCGCTGCTTTGAAAACGAATCTGTCCCGCACGTCGAAGAGACGCTCGATGCGCGCCGCGACATTGAAACCATTCAGATCGAATTGGCGCTGGCGGATTTGGCCGCGGTGGAACGCCGCCGCGAGCGGGTGCAGAAAACTGCTAAAAGCGGAGATAAGACCGCGAAAGCCGAATTAGCCGTGCTCGACAAACTGCAGCCGGCACTCGAAGAGTTCCAGCCGGCGCGCAGCGTCTCGTTGAGCGATGACGAACCAGCCATCGCGCGCAATCTGTTCCTCTTGACGATGAAGCCGACAATCTACGCGGCGAACGTGAACGAATCTACGCTGGCCGCGCCGGACGCAGACCAACAGGTCAGCGCGATTCGCGAAGTCGCGGCGAGCGAAGGTTCCGAGTGCGTCGTGATCTGCGCCCAACTGGAAGCTGACCTGGTCGAACTGTCACCTGACGAACGCGCAGAGTACCTGACGTCGTTAGGCGTCCAGAGCAGTGGCGTGGACCAGTTGATCAAGGGCGCTTATCGAGTGCTCGGTTTGATGTCGTTTCTGACGGCCGGTGAAAAGGAAGCGCGCGCCTGGACCATCCCGCAGAACTCACGCGCGCAAGACGCCGCCGGGGCGATCCATTCCGACATCGCGCGTGGTTTCATTCGGGCCGAGATTGTGAGCTATGACGATTTGCTTCGGGTGGGTTCTTACGCCGCCGCGCGTGACCAGGGGCTGCTGAGACTTGAAGGTAAGGACTACATTATGCAGGAAGGCGACATTGTGAATTTTAGATTCAATGTGTAGATATCACCGCAGCACCGCTCTGATGCCCACGATAATCAGATAAATAATCGCCACTACGATCGCGATCTTGATTAGCGCGATCGCCAATCCGACCAGCATCCCGATAATGCCGAGCGCCACGCCCGCGGCCGCCAGCACCAGAGGCACGCCCACTGCCAGTACAAACAGCACCAATAAAACCATGCCCACGATCTTGAGAATGTCGCCTGCTTCTTTCATTTTTGTTTCGCTGAGACTGTCCGCCCTTTCCGCTGCGTCCGGGTCAATATACGAAGCACTTTGGCGAATCGTTCCGTCAACCTGCCGTACTTCCGTACAAAAAAATAGGCCGCCCGAAGACGGCCTGACAAAGAACGTGTTTGTTCGGTTACGGAGTGATGGTGATCACGCCTACGCGATGGCCTGTCGGCGCAATTATGGTTGCGCTCGGTGCCAGCACGTTTTCAGTCGTTAGCAGCAGTCCGAAATCATCGAAGTTGGTTTCCGATTCAATTCGGGCTTCGTTGCGGTCCTTGATGTTTATGATCTGGCCCAGCTTCTGGAATTGATGATCGGCTGAAACAGCCCAAAGGACGAAGGCCTGGCCTTTCGGCGCTTCATGCAGGTCATGGAACTGCATCCGGACTTGGGTCATCTTTCCATGCTTGCGTGGCTCAATGAAAATGTTGGCGCGCGCCCCTTCCATCGCGCCGCTGAAATCAATCTTCAGCTTGGTGCTCTCGTCCTTCTTCCATGCCGGTATTCCCAACATCGGCACGGTATAGTCGGCGACCAGGGTCGGGCCGGCCGGCGCAACTACACCTGCGACTTGTTCGCCCACCGCAGCGACACTAGCGCCGAACGGGATCACGGTTAGTCCCGCCGGTATCGAGCTGCGGAAGAAGACATGCGTGTTCGGATCGTAAGCCGTCAAGTTGTCGTCCGGCGACGCGAACAACATAAAACGCGTTAAGGGAGTGGTCGTGGTGAACGTCCCGATGCCGTTGGCTACTTCGATCGGTCCGAGCGACGTCACCGCTCCGGTTGGATCGACTGCATAAAAATTGAGTGCCGACAGCTCGGCCGGCAGTTTTTCGAGATTGACTTTGATTGTCGTGCCGTCGCTGCTACGTAGAATGGTAGCGCGACCTATAGCGCCGGTGATGCCGACCGGATTCAGAGAAACTATGGTTTCTTTTCCTACCGGGTATTCAACGATAGTGTACGTGCCGTCGGGATTCTGGACAGCTTCTCTTTGAACCTTTGTCACTGTGGTCGTCTGCACCTGGCTGACCGCCACAACAGCAAAGGACAGCGAGAGCATGACTGCTCCCACAAGTATTCCTGCAGTTTTGCGCATAATTTCCTCCTTCTAAAACCATGGTTTGTGTTGTGTCGGGAATTTTTTGAGGCTTTGCCGTGAGGTTGATGTGCAAGGACCGTGCCGACTCAGAAAGTGTTGGAATCAGGCTGAGGAGGATGAATGACCGAGAACAATCAGAAAGAATCGAGTACGCGCGGGCAGAGGTTCGCGTTCGAAAGCCGTTCAGAATCGGGTTGATCCGAACGGCTTTTCCAGTCAGAGCGCGAAGGCGAAAATTACAATTACGTGATTCTTTCGCCGTTTTCCGACGCCTGGATTAACCTGGCGAGTCGAGCCAGGCGGGTCGTTTCTCGCTTGCCGCTCACAATCCACCAGTTCATCATCTTTCGATATCCCGGTGGTTGTGCTGAGAAAAATTTCCACGCGGCTTTGTTGCTCTCGAGAGTACTGGCGTAAGGCTCGACCAGTTCCGGACTGCGCTGCTCGTAGGAATAGATGCCGGAGCGAAATTCTTTGCGTGCCTCATAAGCTTTCATGCCGGCAGGTCGCATCCGGTCTGCTTTGACGAGGCGCTCGACATTGCGAATATTGACCGCGCTCCAGATGCTTTTGGGTTTACGTGGACTGAAACGAATGACGTAGCTCTCGTCATCGAGACGCTTGCGCACGCCGTCGATCCAGCCGAAGCACAAAGCCTCATCGACAGATTCAGGCCAGGTGATGCTCGGCTTGCCCGAATCCTTCTTGTAGAAGCCGACCCAGAGTTCCTTTGACTTGGTGTGATTGGCCGCGAGCCATTTGCGGAACGCGGCCGGAGTTTTGAAGAAGCGCGGCGTCACATCCGTTTAGTAATTGTGAAGCTCAACGATCGCCTTCAGCACGTCGGCGCTCTGCGGCAGGATCGCATCTTCCAGTTGCGGCGCGTAGCCGACGAAGGTGTCGAGCGCGCCGACCCGCTGGACCGGCGCGTCGAGGTGTTCGAACAGCTCGGTGGAAATGCGGGCCGCGATCTCTGCGCCATAACCCCACGAGATCGAATCTTCGTGCGCGACGATGACGCGCGAAGTCTTCTTCACCGATTCGGCGATGGCGTTCCAGTCGTACGGGCTGACTGAACGCAGGTCGACAATCTCGACGCTGATGCCTTGCTTCTCGGCTTCCCTGGCGGCGACGACTGAACGTTGGACCAGCGCGCCGTAGGTGATGATCGATAAATCGCTGCCTTCACGCACCGTCTTTGCTTTGCCGAACGGAACCATGAAGTCGTCACCCGGATAAGCCGACTTGTTGTAGGCCTGACGATAGAGATGCTTGTGCTCGAGGAAAATCACCGGATCTTCGCAACGAATCGCGGTGCGCAAAAGCCCATTCGCGTCGAGAGCGTTTGATGGATAGACGACGCGGAGACCGGGAATCTGCGTGAATAAAGAGACGCCCGATTGCGAATGATAAATCGCGCCGCCTTTCAGGTAACCGCCGACCGGAACGCGAATGACCACCGGCGCAGAAAACTCGTTGCCCGAGCGCCAACGCATCAGCGCCAGCTCGTTTCTGATTTGATGAAAGGCCGGCCAGATGTAATCGAAGAATTGAATCTCGACGACCGGCTTCAGACCGCGAGTCGCCAGCCCGATGGCCCGGCCGGCGATGTTCGCTTCGGCCAGCGGCGAATTGTAGACGCGCTTGCTGCCGAACTCGCGTTGCAGGTTCGCGGTTACTTTGAAGACGCCGCCTTTGCCCTTTACGTCGTTGATGAATTCTTCGCGCGAGCAATCAGCCACGTCTTCACCGAAAACGACGATCCGCGGGTCGCGCTTCATCTCGGTGTGCAGGCAACGATTGATCAAATCAACCATCGTCCCGGGGTTACCAGTCAATTCAAGGTTGTCTTCGGTGTCGAACTCCGCTGAAGTCGGATCGACTTTCGGCGAATAAACAAAGTCCATCGCCGTCTCACCGGCGGGTTGCGGACTGGCGAGCGCCGTATCAGCCGCTTCGTTCACTTCGCGATCGACTTCGTCCTTGATCTCCTGTAGTTCGTCTGCCGTGGCCACGCGGTCCTGCACCAGCAACGCGCCAAAACGCTTAATCGGGTCGTGTTCGGCATCGGTCACGCGCTCTGCTTCGCAGCGATAGAGCTTTTCGTCATCGGACAATGAGTGCGAGTAGGGTCGAATGACTTTCGCGTGCACGAACGACGGGCCGCGGTTCTTGCGGCAGTTATCGACCGCGCGCTGCATCACCGCGAACGATTCAATTGGATCGGTGCCGTCGCATTTTTGCCGGAACAAATTCGGAAAGCCCGAGACGAGCTTCGATACATCGCCGCCGGCAGTTTGCACTTCCACGGGCACGCTGATCGCATAGCCGTTGTCTTCCAGCAGGAACACGACGGGCAGGCGCAGATTGCACGCAGTGTTCAGCGCCTCCCAAAATTCGCCTTCGCTCGTTGTTCCGTCGCCGAGCGAAACGTAGACAACTTCATCACCATGAAAGTTCTTGATTCGTCTTTTTAATTCTTTGACCAGCTTGATGCGATAGGTCGCTTCGGCACAACCCACAGCCTGGAGCAGCTGCGTTCCCGTCGGCGATGACTGCGAGACGATGTTGAGCTTGCTGTGTCCCCAATGCGAAGGCATCTGGCGGCCGTGCGAGTTGGGATCAGCTTCGGCGCCCACGCTCTCAAGCAACATTTCCAGTGGCGTCATGCCGAGCTGCAAACACAACGCGCGATCGCGATAGTACGGATAGAACCAGTCGTAACCGGGACGCAGGCACATGCCCGCCGCAGTCAAAATCGCCTCATGACCAGCGCCGCTAATCTGAAAGAAGATGCGGTTCTGGTTCTTCATCTGAATCTCTTTGTCGTCGAGCCGCCGCGACAGGTACATCGTGCGAAATATCTTCAGCATCTCTTCGCGGCTGAGCCTGGGCAGTTCGCGCGCGCGTTCGCGTTGCTTCGGACGCCTGGGCTTTCGCGGAGGAGTGAGCTTCGTGATGGGCGAGGGAACCGGCTTGGGTTCAGCTCTGGCGACGGCTTTGCCGGTGAACGCTTGCTCAGGCAGACCGTCTTCAGATTTCTTGACGAGTCTTAGAACTTTGGTGTCGCTCATGATTGCTTTGAATGTTCTAAACGGATTAGCGGCTCTCTAAAATTTGGCGGTAATCCTCAGCCATCCCCGGATGCCCGTGGGCCGTCGATACGTCGACGCCGCGTTGATATGTTGCGCGAGCTTTGTCCGGTTGATTTGTGCGGTCGTAAGCAGCGGCCAACATGCCGTAAGCATTACCTTCATCGTCGGCTGTGGCCAGATAACGCTCTAGCGTTTCGATCAGCTTCGCATCATCGCCGGCTTTTTCGTATTCCTTTGACAAGCCAAACAGCACCGCCGCGTTCGAAGGATCGGCGGCGAGTATTTGTTCGAAAATTTCGATTCGGGATTGACTCATTGTTTCATTTACTCATTGAGTCATTGATCCAATGAACCAATGAATCACTTTCCAATAATCAGTTTCGCGATCGTCTGCAATTGCATGTTCGAGGTGCCCTCGTAGATCGCGCCGATCTTTGAATCGCGCCAGAATTTCTCGACCGGGTAGTCTTTGACGTAACCGTAGCCGCCGTACAACTCGATCGCTTTTGACGTAATTCGTTCAGCGGCGCGCGACGAATAAAGTTTGGCCATCGCCGCTTCTTTAACGAAATTCACTTTCGCATCTTTCATGCGCGCGGCGTTGTAAACCATCAGCCGCGCCGCCTCGAGGTCGGTGGCCATTTCGGCCAGTTGAAACTGCACCCCCTGAAAATCGCTGATGCTCTTGCCGAACTGCGACCGCTCTTTCGTGTAATTCAAAGCGGCTTCCAACGCGCCGCGCGCGATACCGATCATCTGCGCGCCGATCCCGATGCGGCCTTCGTTCAGGGTTTCAATCGAAACTTTGTAGCCCTTGCCGAACTCGCCCAACACATTCTCTTTTGGCACCTGGCAGTCTTCGAGGATCAATTCGGTCGTCGATGAAGCGCGAATGCCGAGTTTGTTCTCTTTCTTTCCGACGGTGAATCCTTCAAAACCCTTTTCGACGATGAACGCCGTGATGCCGCGATAGCCGGCCTCGGGTTTTGCGTTCGCGAACAGCACGAAGATCTCCGCTTCCTTGCCGTTCGTGATCCAAAGCTTGCGCCCGTTCAAGACGAAATGATCGCCCGCGTCAGTCGCGCGCGTCTGCATGGCAAAAGCATCAGAACCCGATCCGGCTTCGCTCAAGGCATAGGCGCCAACTTTCTCGGTCGCTAACTGCGCCAGGTATTTCTTTTTCTGGTCCGCGTTGCCCCAGCGAATGAACGCGTTATTGACCAGGGTGTTCTGCACGTCGACAAACACACCGAGCGAAGCATCGACGCGCGACAATTCTTCGACGGCCAGGATGGCTTGAAAGAACGTGCCGCCGGCGCCGTGGTATTCCTCAGGCGTTTCGATGCCCATCAAGCCGAGTTCGAAACACTGTTTCATGACCGAGGGATCGAGGTGCTGTTGCTCATCCATCTCTTCGACGCGTTTGCGAATTTCGCCTTCGGCAAATTCGCGCACGCTGTCGCGAAACATCTGTTCGTCCTCGGAAAGCGTCGTCAACGGACGCGCGAGCGATTCCTCTAAAGCCGTTTGAGTCTGAGTCATATCATTGCCGGACCGCAGGAAAGGATTTATTTGACGATCTTGAATCGACATCATAATCAACCGGCCAACTAAAAGGCAAAAGCGCGAGCCGGCCCGATTTAGACGGTCGCCAACCATTCACCTGTCGCATTTATGCGACTGCCCGTGTTTGAATATCAGCTGGAACGCAGCCTTTCATTTCGAAAGCCCTGAGGGGCATAAACCTTGCTCTAAATGAATTCGGAAAACTGTTTTCCAAAGCGAAGATGAAGACGCCGCGAAATGCGAAACAAAGATTTACTCCGGTCGGGGTTGTCCTGACGGCGGCCGGTCTCGTGCTGTTCATCTATTTCGTGAATCGCACCGGGCTGGGCCAGATTTACGATGGCATCAGCCGGCTGGGCACCGCCTTCATTCTGGTCGTCGCGATCGCCGGCCTGCGCCACGTCGTGCGCTCCGCGGCCTGGTGCCTCTGCATGGAAGCGCCTTACCGTTTGAAGTTTACCGACGCGCTGCGAGCGCGGCTGATGGGTGATGCGATCGGCAACGTTCTGCCGATTGGCAGTTTCGCCCTGGCTGAACCATCAAAGCCGATTCTGATTCGAGATCGGGTGCCGCTCATGGCTGGCTTCACCAGCTTCGTGATCGAAAACATCTTCTACGCCTTCTCGGTGGTCATCTTCGTCTTCGCCGGCATGCTGGCGCTGCTGCTGACGTTTCATTTGCCGAAAGGATTACGCATCGCGAGCTTCGTAACCATCGGAGTAATCGTCGCGCTGGTCGTTATTAGTCTCGCGCTGGTGCGCAAGCAAGTCAGATTTGTCAGCCGCGCGGCCGCGCTTACTCATCGGCGCGGCCTCGACGTGAAATGGATCGAGAAGGCCAGGACGTTCGAGGATCGCGTCTACGGTTTCTACTTGCGAAACGGGCGACGCTTTCTCCCGATTCTCCTCCTGGAATCGGCCTTTCACCTGGCCGGCGTTTTGGAAATCTATGTGACTCTCTACTTCATCAGTCCGGAGCAAGCGCCGACTTTCTTCACGGCTTTCATTCTCGAATCAGTGAATCGGATCATCACCATGGCGTTTAAGTTCATCCCGTTACGAATGGGCGTCGATGAGGCGGGCACTGCAAAGATCTCGAAGATTTTGCGATTCACCGAGGCCTCCGGCGTCACGCTCGCAATCGTTCGCAAGGGCCGCGATCTGTTCTGGGCGTTAATAGGGATCGCATTGCTGGTGCAACGCGGATTCTCTTTGCGCTCGATTGCGGCCGAGGCGGAAGCCTTACAGGCGAGTTCATTCGAACCTCAACTCGTACAGCCAAAACAAACATAACCACTTTGGAGTGCGGCGGCTTGACGCCGCTTTTCCCACGCTGTCGAACTCTGAGCGAAGAAAACCAAAGCGCCGTCGAGCCGGCGCAATCCAAAGAGTGGCGCGGCTCTAAACGTTTCGATGGCTTTCGATCTAGACTGTATGCCCACGTCTACACGAGGATCTCAGAATGAAACGCGTCACTGTCGCCATACTCAACATTTCGCTCACGCTGCTCACGCTCGGATCGAACGGCGTTGCTCAAAGACCAGCGCCACCGCGCGCGCACGTCGTCATCCTCAGCACGACTGACATGCATGGTCGCGTGTTTCCGATCGATTACTACACAAATAAGTACGATAACGTCGGCATCGCGAAGGTGGCGACGCTGGTGAAGGAAGCGCGCAAGAACGATCCTGATCTGCTGCTGCTCGATTCCGGTGACACGATCCAGGGAACGCCGCTCGAATATTTCCACAACAAGCGCAACAACACGCCGCCCGATCCGATGATGCTGGCAATGAACGCTCTGCGTTACGACGCGATGGCGGTGGGTAATCATGAATACAACTTTGGCTGGCAGGTTCTGGATAAGGCGCGCCGCGAAGCGCAGTTTCCCTGGCTTTCGGCGAACACCTACGACCTGGAAACAATGAAACCTCATTACCAGCCTTACATCGTCAAGGAAGTCCAGGGCGTGCGCATTGGCATTCTCGGATTGAGCACACCAGGGATCCCGAATTGGGAGAACCGGTCGAACTATAAGGGCGTCGAATTTCACGAGACTGTTAGCGAAGCGAAGAAGTGGGTGATGACTCTGCGCTATCAGGAAAGGGTTGATATCGTCGTTATTGCGATGCACATGGGCATCGAAGAAGATTTGCGCACCGGCATCCCTGGTCCGTCACAAGTGCCGAATGAAAATGCCGCGATTGCGATTGCTCGTCAGGTGCCCGAGGTAGATGTAATCCTGATGGGTCACACCCATCGGGAGGTGCCATCGATCTTCGTGAAGCAGCAAACCAGCCGCCGCGGGGAGTCGGATCGCTTAACTGAGATTACTAATGACGGTGCATTGCTGACTCAGGCGAACAGGTGGGCCAGCCATGTTGCCCGAGTTGATCTTTATCTCGAGAAGAGCGAAAGCACAGGGCGTTGGCAGATAATTATGAAATCTGCCCGCACCATTCCGGTCGGTGAAAAGACCGAAATCGATCCGGAAATCGCCAAACTCGGCGAGCCTTACGACAAAGAGACGCAAGCGTGGCTGGGTCGGGCGATTGGCGAATCGAGCGCAGACCTGACTGCGAACGGTTGCCGCTTTCACGACAGCGCGATCATCGATCTGATTCAGCGGGTGCAACTGGAAGCGGGCAAGGCCGACGTCTCGATGGCCGCGTGCTTCAATCCATCGGCTCACATTCCGAAGGGGTCCGTGACAGTCCGCGATATTGCCGGACTTTACGAATATGAGAACACTTTGGTGACTATTGAATTGACGGGGCAGCAGTTGAAAGATGCCCTCGAGCACTCGGCGAAGTACTTCAAAGAATCTCAGCCGGGAAAATCGCTGAATGAATTAGTCGACACGCGCATTCCCGGTTACAACTTCGACGTAGCGCAGGGCGTGACGTACGACATTGATCTCACCAAGCCAATCGGCCAGCGCATTCAGAATCTGAAATTCAAAGGCCGGCCGTTGTCGCTGACGGAGAAACTGAAAGTCGTGACCAATAACTATCGTGTGAATGGCGGCGGCGGCTTCAACATGTTCAAGGACGCGCCGGTTGTCTACCGTTCGAGCGAAGAAGTGCGCGAGCTAATCATCGACTGGGTCGAGAAGCACAAGACCATTCCCACAGAGACCGACAACAACTGGCGGATCGTCGGCGCGCAGTAGGAGCGCATGGAGCGCACGCATCCTGCGGGCGGTACGCACGCATCCTGCCTGCTTTTTAATTCATCAGCGACCGGCAAGGATGCCGGTGAACCGCAGGCAGAATGCCTGCGCTCCCAGGATGCCTACGCTCCCAGGATGCCTACGCTCCATGCCTGCGCTCCGTTAGCTGTCCAGCGCCGAAATTAATTTTTCGTGAATTCCGCCGAACCCGCCGTTTGACATGATGGCCACCACGTCGCCTGAGCGCAGTTCATTTCGCAAATTGTCGACAATCTCATCGACTTCGGTGATCGCGAGCGCGGGCTTGCCGCTGCCGGCGACTTCCTCAATGAGCTTCTCAATGTCCAGCACGCCACCCATCTCGGCGGCCCGCTGCGAGTCGTAGACGCGCGAGACAATTACGTAATCTGCGGGCGCGAAGGCAGCGACATACGTTTGCTGAAAAGTCGCATGGCAGGAAGTTCGCGAACGTGGTTCGAAGACGGCAATCAGCCGCCGGCCGGCGTACTTCGTTCGCAGCGCAGCCAATGTTTCGCGTACGGCGGTGGGATGATGGGCGAAATCGTCGATGACCGTGATTCCGTTTACCTCGCCGCGAACTTCGCAGCGGCGGCGCACACTCTTGAATGTGTGCAGCGCGTCCGCTATTGCCTGACGTTCAATTCCCCACGCGTCCGCGGCGATGATTGCTGCCAGCGAGTTACGCACATTGAAGTCTCCGATCAACGGCGTCGAGAACTCAGCCCACCTGGTGCCGTCGCGCCAGACATCGAAGCGAGTCATCCCTTCGGCGAACCGAATGTTACGTGCCTGCCACTTCGCATCGTCGCCAGTCCCGAAGGTCTCGAGCTTCGTGAACAGCTTTTGCCCGAATGAGGCGACCACCTCGCGCACCGGCGGACTGTCCACACCAACGATTAGCCGGCCATTCCCGGGCACCAGATTCATCAAACGGCGAAAAGCGAGCTTCACCGCGTCGAGATCTTTGTAGATGTCCGCATGATCGAATTCAATGTTGTTGACGATGGCGATCTCGGGCAGGTAGTGCATGAACTTCGGCCCCTTGTCGAAGTAGGCCGTGTCATATTCATCGCCTTCGATGATGAAATAGTCGCTGTCCGTGACGCGAAAGCTGACACCGAAGTTTTGCACGACGCCGCCAACCAGGAATGAGGGATTCAGACCCGCCTGATCGACGACCCAGGACGCGATACTGGTCGTGGTCGTTTTTCCATGGGTGCCGGCCACAACCAGTGAGCGGCGTCCGCGAATGAATTCATCCTTGAGAACTTCCGGCAATGATCGGTAAACCAGACGGCGATTCAAAGCCTCTTCGACTTCAGGATTACCGCGCGGAATTGCATTGCCGACCACAACGCAATCGGGTGTGGGATTCAGATTTGCGGCCTGGTATCCGCGCATGATCTGTATGCCGATCGATTCCAGCATCGTCGACATCGGCGGATAGACGTTCTCGTCCGATCCGCTGACGACGTGACCGCGAGCCTTGAGCATCCCGGCCAGCGAAGCCATGGCGGTGCCGCAGATTCCAATCAGGTGATAATGCATCTCGTTGTTCGTTTAGACGCCGGACTTGTCCGGCATCATTAGTGGAGGATAAGTGAGGAGAGAATTAGTTGCTACTTGCGCGCGGCCTCGACCAATTCACGAAACTGCTGATCGAGCTGGTCGATGCACTGGTTTCTTTCCAGGTTGACGATGGCGAGCTCCTTGATCACTCCATCTTTCTCGCCCATCGGGATCGATTCGAACTCGTAAACTTTTTCCTGCACGTGCCAAAGCTTGCAGACGGTCTGGGCCAGTTGAGCGAAACTCTGGCCCAGCGTGCCGCTGAATTCGGGAACGACATTCCCATCTTTCTTGTAGACCTTGTTCTGGGCAAAGGTCAGCCGCTCGAGCGGAATGTCGCCGGACATGGCCGCGCTCATGAATTCATCGATCTCCTGCTGGAGTTGTTTCTCCTGCGCTCGCAGGCTTTCCAGTCGAGCCGCATCGTCGGTGTGCCACAGCTTGAGCTTGACCGTCGCCAGCTTGTCGCACAATGAACCTAAAGTTTCAGCCAATCGATCCTCCGGGAACTACTTGAGTGTACTTGCGATTATGTCGGGCGGCTCTTTAAATCGATGAATTGCTGGGACGAATGTCCGGCAGAACACTTTGTTTGGCGACGGAGTCCATCATTCTTTCGTTGCGCTCAAACCGGTCCGCACGCGATGGTACGCCTTCTTGCTGTTCTGATAGAAAGGTTCGCCGCCAAAAACGCAATAAAAAAGTTTATGAGCAACGCTGGGCAAGACCAACGATGCAGGCTTGGTTTGCAGGGCCTTCCGGGCCATGCGCCGCGCCGCCTTGCGATCGCCACCGTTCAAATAATAGCCGCCCGTCGTGATGTACATGTTCATCATCGCTTCCTTCTCGAGCCGCCGAACATTATCGGGCAGGTCAGGCATAGCGAAGAACTTTCGGTACATGTACTCGAGTTCGGGAGCAGCCTTCACGGCCTGGGCCACCGTCTTTGACTCCTCATGCAGACGGTAAGTCGACAACAACTCGGGATAATATGCGAGTGAGTGTCGCACGCCGGCCCTGAGCCAAAAGTCCCAATCCATAAAATAATAAAAATGCGGATCGAGCAGCCCGATGTCTTCGATTACCTTCCGGCGAATAAATGCCGAAGGTTGCGGAATCGGATTGAAGCAGTCGGCGACCAGCCCGCGATAACTGAAGTGCCGGGCACGGGTCTGTTCGAGAGGCGTGCCGTCAGCTTCGGTGAACAAAGTGTCGCCGTAGACGACGTCAATGTCCGGATGCTGCTGCAGATACTCGACCGCTTTGGTGACCGCCCCGGGCAAATAAGTGTCATCAGAATTCAACCAGGTGATTATTTCGCCACGGGACTGCTGCCACCCTTTATTAATCGTCGGTGTCTGGCCTTGATTGGCTTGAGACTCCCAGATAAAACGATCGCCATAACGACTCAAAATCTCACGAGTGTTATCGGTTGACCCATCGTCGATAACGATGTGCTCGATGTGTGGATAATCCTGCGAGAGGACCGTGTCGATCGTTTCGGGCAGAAACGCCGCCTGGTTATAAGTGGGCGTGACGATCGAGACTAAAGGCAATTCTGATTCGGACATAGGACAAATTATAAATTATAGGTTTGGATACCGGCAGTGGACGGCTGCGATCTGGAACTTCGAAATCACTATCGGCAGAAGATGGCCCAAAGCAAAATAGCGGGCGCGTCAAATTTCAGAGAGAAAACACTAGGCCTCCTGTGTGCGGCTCATTTGTCGTTGCGAGCTAATGATCTCAGTGCAGATGTCGGTAAGACTACGACTGATGTTCCAACCCGGAAAGTGCGAGCGGAGTTTGCGCAGGTCGCTGATATAGCAGATATGATCTCCTATGCGATTCTGCTCGACATAGGTCCAGTTTACCCGCTTGTCGATCAGTTTCTCGATCAGATCGATGCATTCCAAAACTGAGGCGCTGTTCTCGCGGCCACCGCCGATGTTGTAGACCTCGCCGGGCCGTGGATTTTTGTAGAACTCTTCAAACGCTCTGATGACGTCATAGCTATGGATCTGATCGCGGACTTGCTTGCCCTTATAGCCGAAGATGTTGTAGGTGCCACCTTCGAGCGCCACCTTAATCAGATACGAGATGAAGCCGTGCAACTCAACGCCCGAGTGGGCCGGTCCGGTCAAGCAACCACCACGAAAGATGCCCACCTTCAAGTCAAAATATTTTCCGTACTCCTGCGCGACTATGTCACCGGCCAACTTCGATGCACCGAACAATGAGTGCAACGAGCGGTCGATGCGGCATTCTTCGCTGATGCCCTCAAAATCCTCGGGCCGGGCATAGTCCCAACGTCTTTCGAGTTCGGTTAACGGCAGCTCGTTGGGCGCATCGCCGTAAACTTTGTTCGTGCTCATGTGAATGAAGACGGCTTCAGGACAATGCTGTCGCGTCGCTTCGAGCAGATTGAGAGTACCGACCGCATTGACGTCGAAGTCTATGAGCGGAATGTCGCGTGCTTTGTCGTGAGAGGGTTGGGCGGCGCAATGGACGATTAGATCGAATGCCCTGGAACTGAATAGAGCGAAGATTGCCTCGCGATCGCGAATGTCAAGATTCAGATGTTTGAAATGTTTGGTCTGAGCCTGTACGCGTCCCAGATTCCATCGCGTGTCACCGGCGGGACCGAAGAAATCCGCCCGCATATTATTATCGATGCCGGTAACTTCATGACCCTGGGCGTCGAAATGTAACACGGCTTCCGAGCCGATCAACCCACTGGAACCAGTAACAAGAATTCTCACGAATAAATTAACTTAATAAGCGCTCTCGGCAGGCCGCCTACTCTTTCACACAGGGTGTGAAATACAGAGCTGTGATTTAAAATTCAGAATGCGCAAGGGCTAAATTATGCATTGACTATGACGCATTGTCGAATACCGCTTCGATGCGATTCCTCATCGCAAAATAACAGTCTGCGTGACAAATGGGGCACTACCCAATTCCGGCCGGAATCCGTGGCGGTCTTCATCGTCGAGGGTCCGCTGGTCATTGTGAGAATCGCAGCTTCAGCTTTCTGACCCATTTCGGAAAAGGGGAAACGCACGATTCCATGACCGGATACGGGTGGGGCGCATTTCGCCGGTGTGCACGCGAGAACGATAGATCAGTTAGCTCTGCAAACAGATCGAGGTAACGCTCAACCATTCGCTCGATCGAATAGTCCATACTCGTTTCCCATGCTTTCGTTGCCAGCGATTGAAGTAGATTAGGGTCGCTGGCCAGCTTCTGTAATCGATCTGCGAATGAGTCGATGTCCCCCGGGTCAACAATAAAGCCATTTTCTCCGTCATTAACGACTTCCGTATTTCCGCTGCCAATCCGGGACACCACCGGCGCAACTCCGCAACCCATTGACTCGAGCAAAGCCACAGGCAAACCTTCAAAATCAGACATCAACACGAAAACATCCAATTCGGCGAGCCGGCTTCGCACCTCGCTCGACGACATCCATCCCCAGAACTTTACTGAGACCATGGGTGCCTGTTGTCGCAGTTGTTCTTCCAGAAGCAGGCGCTCGCTACCATCACCGACGAAATCTATTGTGAAATCGACTCCCCGACGCGCTAACTCAATGACCAGGGGAACAAAGTCCATTACGCGCTTTTGTGATTGCTCAATTCGTCCCACGTAACCGATGCGCAAAGTACCGCCACTCATTCGCAGCTTCTGGCGGCGGCTCAACTCTGCCTCGCTGAAAGGATCGATTCCGTAGGGGATTTGGCGCGTTCTTTCCGGAGGCATGCCGCAATCGGCTATCAGTTTTCGATGAATTTCGGCGCTGACGGCTACCGCACAATCCAACAAGGCATGATAGTGGGCCACGGGCGCAAAGAAGGCCGCGACGTCGTTGTGCGCTATCGAGACGGTTGCAGTCTTCAGAGTCAAAAGCGGTAAGGCAAGCCAACCGCAGTCGGGTGAGATCGAGACGATATAGACCGAGGGGTTTTGGTTGTTGACCCAGTTCGCGAGTTTTTCCGCGCGCGTGTCGGGCAGATCAAATACCGACCAGAGGTTATCGATAACCTCAGCGTGGACCTTGCGCAGGGCTTCAATAATGGAATCATCAGCGCCCTTTTGCGTGACCACTGAAACCTTGAAGCCACGCTGCGCAAAAGCTTCGGCCGCACTGACCAGGAATGTTTGGCCCCCACCGGTTGGTGGTGTGGTGAGGGTTGTATCAACAAAAACGATCTGCATTGTCCGATGATTTCATAAAGGCATGACGAGCCTTAAGGAAGCTCTCAGCTAGCCTGGTCGTCAGCCTGGGCCCCTATCGCCGCTCAAGCCCGCTTCTTTAAGGTCGTGCTTACAGATTTCGGTTAGCATATCGGCGAAAATAGTTTCGGGCAATCCCGGTGCTGAGAAGTACTCGTTGGCCAGGTTGCGACCTGTTCTGATCCAATGATCACGCCAGTCTTTGTCGTGGCGGAAGCGTTGAATCATCTCATCCAATTCCTGGCAGTTGGTTACCTGCGGAAACCAGTCCGCCCTGATCATATCGTTGAGCGAATAGATTAGTTCGGAAGATCGCCAGTAGACAATCGGCACACCTTCCTTCCACGCAGTTATTGCCGGACCCGACAGATAGTCAAGCATCAGCACGAGGTCCACCTGGGGAATAAGTTCCTCAGCGACGGCGCGAGTCTCAACCACAATGCGACCCGTGGCAAAGCCTTCCGATTGCTTAACTATGTGGCGGATCCATTCAAAGTATTCCAGCCGAGGATGGGCCCGAAGAATGAGCTCCCAATCGTTTTGGCCGTCAGCATGATCAACCAACAATTTGAGTGAGTCATAAAACGCGCCCGGATCGCAGTTTTGAAAAACTCCCGGCGTAAACCCTCCCGTCAGGACCAGAATGCGAGTCCTGGCTTTCATGTCCGACTGATGAGCAGTTGTCTTTGCGGGCGCCAGGTTTGCATACTTTCGCCGCTTGAGGTCTCCGGCAACCAGAAGCTTCTTTTCGCCAACAAGTTTCTCAAGAAAACCAGCAGTGCCCTGGTTTTGCACAGCTATGTAATCGACCTCGTACTCGTAGTCTTCTGGAGAAGCCCAACCGAGATTGTGAGGCACCATTACCGAAGTAATGTTCAGAGCCCTGGCGACCGAAGCCACGGTCAAGTCCTTCTCACTCACGTTACCCACCAGGAGCAAGTTCGGTTTAGTCCGACTTAAGATTTCAAATGCCGCATCGACAACTCGACACAGCTCTTCCATCAAGTCGGTCAGCAGATATCTGAATTGAAACTCTAAATAGGGATTGGAAAAGATCGACGCATGAAGGCCGTCATAGTTTTTTTGCCACGAGATGAAGCTGTGCCAAAGACGCGCGAGAAATTTCTTGTGCCGTGGCAGGTGTGCGGGGGCCGCGGCAAAAATCTCTAGATACTTGAATGACCGTGACTCGCGACCGTCGATGAAATCCGAGACCCGGGGATCGCTGAGCATCGCAGCGTATTCGAGATCATGTCCTGTGTGAACGAGTAGTGTGGACCAGTCGCCCGTTCGTTCCAGGAACGCTGCCAGTGGAATAAACATTAGGAGACTTTGGTAAGCCGATGCGCAGACAGTTCTGTACGTGCCTGGTTTTTCGCTCAATGCGGAGGCGGCCTCGGCCACCGTGTGGAACTTATGAGCGTCGGACGCTGGCTGTGTCCTGCTCAACAAAGTCCGCACGTTGCTGCCAATTCGACGAATCGGGCCCGGCAAAGATCGTCGCACCAGTGTCCGCAGATTGTTCTTCGCTCCTCCACGCGGCCACTCAAACGAAAGCCCGGCTCGGTCCGCATAGTAAGCAATTATGGCCTCAGGCACGTCGGATCTTTGGGCGAGACTATACCGCGCCGGTGTGCCGGTGAACGGGTGAAGCTGGATCAAGGTTGGTCTCTCTCGATCGACGAGTTGCTCGGCAATCTTTGCGGAGGTTAAGGCTTCCCACAGAAAATGATAAAAAGGGAACTTGATGGCATCGCCCAAATTGATGCCGCGATAAGTAAACGAGTCCCGAAGCGGCTGGTACCAGACATCCTTTAGCTGAACAGCTGCGGTGATGATCTCTTTACGAGTCTGATCATCGATGTATTGCCAGGTTCCGGTGACCTCGAGCTGCTGTTCTCTTAGTTGTTGATAAACTAAAACGTTTGAAGAGAGGAAACGAACTGCTTCCCTGGAGCCGCTTACCCGGGTCAGGTCGTTGACATCTCGCAGGAATATCACAGGTCGTGCAGAATTTCGGTTGGCGCCATGCATCTAATGGACTCCGCTTTGATTGCATAGGGAGTTAATTGCGACAAGCGAAAATGACATCAATCGCTACAGCTACCTGATTCTCCAAATATCGATCAGCGCAAACCATCGTATTGATGACGACGTTCTGGAGTTTGCACACTATGGCCTTCGATGTTGGAATACCCGCGTTGCCAGCCCGCTAAGACCTTCTCGTTTGAGGATCTCCCCAATTATTCTTTCGACCAGGGCTAAGCGGAAAAGACTTAAAGATGCCGGGGGCTTCTGGTGCTCTATTACTTTATCAATCAACGTCTCTTCGGCGGCGTCGTTCGAGACTGGTTGCCGGAGACGCCTCGCGGTTTGCGGCGGAAGCTGTGCCAAAAGCTCGGGTGCTACTCTATCATCGACTGGTACGCCACTTCGGGCAAAGCCGATAAAGGCGATTGTCCCACGATTTCCATTTAGATTCGCTTGCCGGCCGTGCCACGTCTCAGAGAGAAAAAGATAAACGTCCCCGCGCTCGCCGCTCCCCCCGTCGATGTTTGGCCGGAGCCGTCGCTCGAGAAATCGATTTGCGATGCGTACCCTGCGCATCAAGCCGTGTACGGGACTGCCGTCGCGTTGGAAGATGCAGCCTACCTGCGGGTCGTAAGGAAACTTATGTGAGGTGCGTACCACTTTGGTGCTTCCGTTCTCTCCTTTAGGAAAGTCGGAAAGAAGAATGCCTATCGTCCATCCACCTTTGCCATCGCGATGCCACCGCTGTCCTGTCAAGCCGTGGTTCTGGCGATCACGTTCTCCAGTCATTCGGCGGCAAAACAGACTCAAGAGAAGGTAATTGGATCCCCCTATGGCTCGAAAAAGTGTTTCCAAAACCGGATCGGTTATTAACTTCTCTATCATCTGATCAAGCATCGGGCTCTTTCCCCAGCAATTATTAAGGCCGTGAGCATACCTGCTCAGATCGCTCTGGCCCGCCGAACTCTCAAAGTGATGCCATTCTGCAGATGCCTGCTTGTCCTCTCCAACTTCTTTTCTCTCTTGAAGATCCAAGTCAAACCATCCGTCCATTTCTGTGCGTGCATGGTCCGCCTGGGCAACGGGAAAAAAGCCGCGCAATACTACAAAGCCATCTTCGAGGATCTTCTGCTTGAGCCGTTCGAATTCCTGGCTGACTGAGGCGCTGACTTCGGCGGTCTTGATCATTGGAAGCTCAGGTTACCCGCGGGAACATCTGCTAATGCTCTACCAGCAGCTTCAGCTATGGCACTTGTAACACGTTCCAGATCATTCGCTGATAGCCCAACGGAACATGGCAGGCTAAGCGCTTTCCGGTTTAATTCCTGGCTTAGCTCGACGCGGTACTTCTGACATGCGGCATACACAAGAGATTCACTTAACGGTTGCCAGAGAGGGCGTGTTTGAATTTGCTGTTGTCCCAGATGACGCATCAGCGCGCGGCTGTCGCAGCCATAAGACTTCTCGTCCACCAATACGGTGTACATCCAATAGATGCTCTGGGCCCATGGAGCTTCTCGCATCGGGGTAATTCCCGGCACGTTGCTGAACGCCTTCTGATAAGCAGCTGCAATGCTCCGCTTGGCGGTTATGAAGGAGTCGAGATTTTCCAACTGCGCGCAACCCATCGCTGCCTGAATGTTTGTGAGCCGATAGTTGTAACCCAATTCGTCATGAACATATTCGACCGGATCGAGTTTGGCTTGCGTAGTGAGATGTTTAGCCCGATCAGCCCAGGCGGGATTCTCGGTAACAATCATCCCTCCTCCGCCGGTGGTGATGATCTTGTTGCCGTTGAAACTGAAGCATCCGATGTCGCCTAAGCGACCGACTTTAAGACCCTTGTAGGTGGCGCCCAAACTTTCAGTGGCGTCTTCAATCACCACCAATTCATATTTCCTCGCTACTTCGAGTATGTCGTCCATGTTAACGGGGTGGCCCAGAATATGTACCGGCAGGATGGCTTTAACTGTTCGTCCCGTGGTGTTGTTTCTTAATTGGCCGTCGCGCCAGCTACATTCGCGGTCAAGAAAGTCCACGACTTTTTGCGGATCGAGCTGCCAATATTCACTTTCAACATCTATCAGGACCGGCCATGCTCCGAGGTAACGGACGGCATTTGCCGGGGCAATGAAAGTGAGCGCGGGAACCAGCACTTCATCGTCCGGGGCGACGCCGCCAACTATTAAAGCAATATGCAGCGCTGCGGTTCCTGTGACTGTCGATACGGCACGCCGAGCGCCGACTTGCTGGGCCAGGTCTCGCTCAAACCGATCAACAAACGCCCCACCTGACGAGACCCAGCCAGTGTCTAAACACTCCTTGATGTATTTCCATTCATTGCCGCGGACCTCTGGCGCCGAGAGTGGAATGAAACCATCAGAGGCAGGTGTACCAGGTTCAAATCGCGTAGACATCAGGACGATACCGATGCGCATTCTGGCGCATCCATTCAATCGTTTTCATCAACCCCTCTTCCAGGGTCACCCCAGGCTTCCAGCCCAGCAAGTTCGCCGCCAGCGTGTTGTCGGCGAGCAAACGTTCAACCTCGCTCTTTTCGGGACGGATTCGCTGCGAGTCCGTTTCGATAGTTACCTCATGCCCACAGAGTTGAGCAATTAACTTCGCCAGGGCGCCGATGCTGATTTCGCGGCCCGAGCCCAGATTAATCGTCTGACCCACGGCGGCCGGAACTGCAGCCGATTTCAAGAATCCATCGACGGTACTGGAAACATAATTGAGATCTCGAGTCGTCTCGAGGTTTCCCAGGCGCACGACGGAACCATTCAAACACTGACTGATGATCGTGGGGATGACCGCTCGCGCTGATTGGCGTGGTCCGAATGTATTAAACGGACGCACGGTTACCACCGGCAAGTTGAATGAAAGCGAGAATGCTTCAGCCACTTTATCAGCGCCGATTTTGCTCGCCGAATAGGGAGACTGCGCTTGCAGGGGATGACCTTCATCTATCGGCACATAGCGTGCAGTTCCATAAACCTCGCTGGTCGAAGTGTGAACAACAAGGCCCACGCCGGCTTCGCGCGCCACTCGCATGACGTTCAAAGTCCCTTCGACATTTGTGCGCACGTAGGATTCGGGAGCGTAGTATGAATATGGGATAGCTATCAGCGAGGCCAGATGAAAAATTATCTCAGTATCCTGAGCGGCCCGCTTAACAGTGTCGCGATCGCAAATGTCGCCGGCGATAATCTCTATTTCGCTGCGCAGCCGGGACTCGTCGAGCCAACCCGCGGCGCCCAGGGAATCGTAGAGAACCAGCGCACGAGTTTTCGCCCCCAAACTGACCAGCGCTTCGGTGAGGTGACTGCCAATGAAACCACCCGCACCGGTTACCAGAACTTTCTTGCCGGCCCAATTCAACTTGCGAATGTTCCCCTTTTGATGTCCTCGTGCGCCTGTTCGTAATCGACCGGGTTACCGATATCCAGCCAGTATTCCAGAATTGGAAAACTCGCAACCCGATGACCGTCATCGAGGAGACTCTGAATTAAATCGGTCATGTGAAAGTGCTTGCCGTTCGGAATATAGCGATAGACGAGCGGTTCGAGCAGATAGATTCCGGCGTTAACCAAAAAATTCAGCAGTGGTTTTTCCACCAGCCCGCGCACGAAAGCGCCATCGCCTTCGACAACGCCGTAGGGCACATTCAAATCGTACTTGCGCACGGCCATCGTCAAGGCGGCGCGATTTTCCTGATGATAAGAGAGCATGGCGCGAAAGTTTACGCGGGTGAGAATGTCGCCGTTAATTACCAACACCGTCTCCTGCGGTTCCTGCATCAGTCCGAGCGCGCCGGCCGTTCCCAAAGGACGATCTTCGGTTACGTAATTCAATTGCACGCCAAAGCCGCTGCCGTCACCGAAATGGTCGGTTATCTTCTCTGACTTATGGAACGTCGTAACGTTGACGCGGCGGATGCCGACGTCGCGCAACTGCTCGATGATCAGTTCCATCAGCGGGCGATCGCCGACTTTCAACATCGGCTTGGGCGTGTCTTCGGTAAGCGGTTTAAGTCGTTCGCCGGTGCCGCCCGCCATAATCACCGCTTGCAACGGGAGAACTTGATCGGGCAACAGTTCGTCCAGCAGGACGAGGTCCACCAGCCGGCCCTCGGAATCAAGTAACGGTATTTGGCGCAGCACCGTCTCCTGCATCAAACGCAATAGCACTGCCGGTTCTGTTCCTACGGCCGCAGTTACTGGTTTCGAATTTGACGACTTGGTCTTGAGAGCAATCAGGTCACTTACCGGCGCTGACAGATTCTGATTGAAGAGCAACGCCCGCCTGATGTCACCATCCGTAATCGTATCGAGGAGGTGATGCTCGCGATCAATCACCAGCGCGATACCACAACCACTTCGATTAATGACGGCAACCGCCTCGCGAATTGATTTATCCGGCGATACCGTCACGCTTGAGAGATCGAATGCCATAGGGAAAAAGAGATTGTTTATGAGGTTTCTAAGAAACCTGGTGCTTGAGTTTCCAATCGCCGTTTACTTTCTCCCACAAGTGCGGAGATCGAAACTTAGCGCACAACTCGAGGAACTGCTCCGGCGTCATCTCGAGATAATCCATGACCTCCTGGAGATAGCGCTCGGGAAATTCTCCATCGAAGCGGCGCACCAAGGCGACCCCCTCTTCGCGCGTCAGATGTTTGTTCCTGATTTCCTGAGACGCATCGTACGACGCCCGGCCGAGACCAAACTTAACGTGCGTTGTGTAGTAGTGCAGGTCGTCGATCTTGTCATCGATGCTGTTGTATTTGCTATAAGTGCCCTCGGTGCGAAATGGGCGCGCCTGAAATCCAGAATGCTCTACGGCGTAGTAGTAAGCTTCCTGCGGCGTCCATTTGAAGTAATAGCCGAGGTAATGAACTTCGATCCGGGCGGCCTCCAACTCTTTGTAGTCCGCCGGAAAATAGGCAGCCAGATCGTTTAGTGAAAGCGAGTATCGCTCGATCAACTCGGGCACCGAAACTCCGCCCAAATAAATCTCAGACAGGTTCTGCATCGAATAGTAAGACTTGTCGCGCAGCGAAGTCTGAGTCTCGGCGATAGGATTGCCATATTCTGCTTCCGGCTCACCATAGAAAATCAGCGGTATCTTGTACTTGATGGCCAGCTTTGGCGCCAGATTCTTCTGCCCCAGAATAAATGTCTGGAAAGGGTGAAGGATATTTTCGATTCCCAGCTTGGTTAGCAGCCGGTGCACGCGGCCATTCGGCTTAAAAGTGACGTTGTCGAAACCGCCGATTTCGAGCCAGCTACGGTAGTTTTGCCATCCATAGTCGGTATAAAGGATCGGAGGCCAGGTAACGGTCAGCGGATGCATTCCGTATTTATATTTTAGAAGATGCGCGGCATAGACGCTGTCCTTGCCCCCGCTGCCGGGAACGATGCAGTCGTAATTTCCGTCGTCACGGCGATGCTCGTCCAGGACTTTTTGCAGCTCATCCTCGCGGGCCTTCCAATCGATCGCTTCTTTTCTGTCCGCATAACGACACGCATCGCAAACTCCTTCGTCGTCGATGTGCAGGGTTGGAGTGACCCGATCCCGCTTATGTTTGAATTCCGGATACGACGATGGCCGCTGATTGGACATCACACAGCGTTGACAAAATTTAACCTCGCTTGGCAGCCCAAAATAGGCGGCCGGTTCGTTACTCATTCTGACTATTCTCTCCCGGGTTACGTGCGTTTCTTAATCTTTCGATTAGCGACGCGAGATTTCGATAGATCACCAGTCCCTGCGGCCCACTACGTTCCGGGTGAAACTGGAACGCAAAAATATTTTCGTGTTGCAGGCTCGAACAAAACTCAATCTGACCATACTGCGAAGCCGACAGCATCACGTCTTGAGACTCCGGTCGCGCATGATACGAGTGCACAAAATACATGTATTCATTATTTGCCACTCCTTCAAGCGGCGACTCGGCCCATGGATCCCGGTTCGATGTCTCACCGTAGCCGGTCTGCGTTCGTTGCTTGCGGTAAATATTGTTCCACTCGATCTGCGGGACCTTAAGCTTCACGGAACCTTCGACAGGATTATCGAATTTCACCACGTCGCCCTCGATGAAGCCGAGCCCTTTGTGTCGGCCAAACTCGAAACCTTCGGTCATCAGCAACTGCATGCCCAGGCAGATTCCGATCAGAGGTTTGCCCGCCGCAACTGTATCACGCAGTGGGCCGATTAAATCCAGCCTCCGTAAGTTGTCCATGGCATCGCCAAACGCTCCCATGCCGGGCAGAATCACCGCCTCAGCGGCGAGAATTTCTGCCCGCGAATTGGTCACACTCGCGTGCATGCCGACGTGCTCGCAGGCGTGTTTGACGCTAAACAGATTGCCGAGGCCGTAGTCGATAATGGCGACGTTGGCCGAGTCCGGTCTACGCATTTGCGACCTCTCGCTGCGCGTGACGGCAGCCAATCCCATGATTCACCAGATACTGCTTAATCTCCGGCAGCGCCAGTCCTTGAATCTTCGAGAAACCTACTCCTCTTTTCAAAAACTCAACATTGCCTTCGCTCGTAAAATCCGCCGCTTGATAAGCATTCTGCGTGATGAAATCGTAATGCACGACTGACGCGAGGCTCACCGCATCGGCCTTGCCCTGTTCGATCACCTCGAGAATGTGTTTCAACTCACCGGCGCCCCCACTCGCGATTACCGGCACTGGTACTGCTTCAGCAATGCGACGAGTTAACTCAAGATCAAAGCCGTGACCGGTTCCTTCATTATTAATCGAGGTTACCACAAGTTCGCCTGCGCCTAACTCCACCGCCCGTATGGCCCATTCGAAAGCATCGAGTCCGGTTTTTTGACGACCGTAATCGACATAAGCTTCGTAGCTTCCATCCGGCTTTCTGATCGCTTCTATGGATACCACGATCGTCGACGAGCCGAATGCTCTGGAAGCTTCCTGGATCAGTTCCGGGCGCCCTACAGCCGCGGTGTTAATAGAAACCTTGTCGGCGCCCGCGCGCAAGACGGTCCTGATGTCATCCACACTTCTGAGACCACCTCCGACCGTCAGCGGAATAAAGATTTCCTTTGACGCGCGCGCGACAATATCCAGCAGGCTATTGCGGCCGTAAAGACTGGCCACTGCATCCATGTAGAATAATTCGTCGGCGCCCTGTTCATAATAATAGCGAGCAAAGGCCTCGGGCTTACCCAGCACTCGCAACCCTTCAAAGTGAATACCTTTGACGAGATTTGGGCCTTTGATATCGAGTTTGGGAATAATCCGGAGGTTCAATTTCAGTCTCGCGATCGATCAAAAACAGCGCATCGTTCAAATTGGACGCGCTGGAACACCGACAACCGTCGTCCGGGCGGGCACATCTTTGACTACTACTGCGCCGGCGCCGACTACCGCCCACTCGCCGATGCTAATGCATTGTCGCACCGTGGCTCCCGCTCCGATGTGTGCGCCACGGCCAACTCGTATCGTGCTGGCGAGCACGGCTCCAGACGAGACGTGCACATGATCACCCACAAGACAGTCGTGTTCCACCACTGCGGCGCTATTGACGATCACATTAGCGCCCACCACTGCGCCGGCGTTTACAACGCTTGACGGGAGAAGTTGCGATCCCGGCCCAACCGTAGCCCACTGCGAACAAACGGCCGTAGGATGCATCACGATCAGCGGTTCAAGTTTATACGCCAGGCCTAACTCAAACAAACGCTCTCGTGGACGGCTATCGCCGGTCGACCCTAAACCCACAATGAAGTAGCGCGCCCCGCGGTCCACCAGCTCGGGCAACAATGAATCATTGCCGATTACCGGAACGCCTAAAACATCCTTCCCCCGGAGAGATTCGTCTGGATCCAGAATTACGCACGACGCGGTCGAGCCCCCTGCCCGCAGACTATCGATTAGTGCTCGAGCGTGGCCGCCGCCGCCGAGAATGATTAAATCGACCTGGGTTGCGTGTTCGGTGGGTGGAATATGCGGTTGTGTGCCCCCTAACATCTCACAAATCCTGAAAATGTTTCTTCAAGAGAGTATCATTAATCGCCACCGTCTTCAGGCTTTGCACGATTGATTCGGCCGCGGAACCATCACCATATGGATTAATTAGCCCTCGCAGCCCATCACGAAAGTCGCTGGTAATTGCTTCTCTAATTCCTTGCGCAATCTCGAGCCGCTCGTAACCGACGTCAATTACGTTCGCTGCTTTAAGGCGGCCAAGTTGTCGCGTTCCAATATTAACAACCGGCAGTTTGAAAGCCGGGGCTTCAATTATGCCACTCGACGAATTGCCGACCATGGCGGCGGCGATCTTCATCAGGCTGAAGTAAGCCTGCGTGCCCAGATTGTCGACCAGGAACGCATCGTCCCTCGCATTCACATAAGACCGAAGTAATTGCTTGATTACCCGATTGCCGGTATCGGCGTTGGGTGAGGTGAAAACCACCGGAAGATCGAACATATCGAGAGCCGCCAACAGCTCTTGCGCCTGCCATGCAGCTTGTTCGAACTCGAGGGTCACCGGATGGAAGCTAACGAGCAACGGCGCAACTGGTAACTTCAAATCAAATTTCTTCTCGAGTTCATCTGCGGCTAAGAGTTTGGTCGAGTGAAGATTGTCCAATCCAGGCGCCCCGGTAACCTTAATGCGCCAGCACTCCTCACCGAGCTGCCTGACTCGGCGCGCGTAATCTTCTGCGGCGACAAAATGCAGATGACTAAGCTTGGTGAGTGAATGTCTGAGTGCGTCATCGATAGCACCCTCGGTCAATTCGCCGCCATGAATATGCGCAACCGGGATCTTGAAAGGCAACGCCGCCAGTCCGGCAGCATGCATCTCGAACCGATCGCCCAGCAAAACCAGAATGTCCGGCCTCGAGCGCGCGAAACATTCAGCATATTTCGTCACCGCGATTCCCATTGACCTCGCGATACCTTCAGGAGAATCGGAGTCGTATGCCATCTCCAATCGTTCGGCGATTTTAAATCCGTCCGCCTCAATGTCGCGGACTGTCAGACCGAATTCTTTCGCTAAGTGCGTGCCCGCCACAATCAGGCACAATGCTAAAGACGGCTCGTGCTCGATCTTTCTTAGCAACGGCAGGTTGATACCGTAATCACTGCGGGCGACTGTTACTACTCCGATTGTTCTTACTTCGTTTGCCACTATTTTTAAGATTCGTTCTCAACAGAACGGCCGGGGGCCGCCTATCTGAAAAATTCAGTTAGCACGCTTTGTTGAGTTGGCTTAAATTGCACGTCCGGATGCCGGCCAAAAGCAACATGGTTGGCGGGCACTTGAGTATTCATCAGAAGCGTGCCGGCGGCCACCCATACGTTCTGTGCCAAATGACAGGGGCCGATGACCATGGTTCCTCCGAAAAGCGCCACTCCTTCTTCGAAGACCGGATACTCGCCCGGCAGATTTGAACCCACCGTGCATCGCTGGTAGGCAACAAAATAATTTGAATATGTAGCGCGACCGAGGACGGTGCCGAGCGGATGCGCGAGATAAAAGATGTCGGGGAGCTTTACCTCATAAAAGGCATCGAGCGCGTGAAGACTCTTATTCAAGAGATACACCTTGCTGGCCAAAGACGCATCGCTATCGATGCGCCAGATAGTGTTGGCCAGGTAATAGAGAAAGACCGCGTACTGATCTGAATGCAAATGATTGAAGGTCGTTTGTTCGCCGGCGACAAAATACTTGTCCCGCACATGAGAGAAACAGTATTCAGTTCTTTCAAGTGTCTCAGAGATGTAGCGATGCAGATGCTCGGGCTTAATTTCCTGGTCTGGAAAGGTGTGGCTGATCTGCCTGGCAACATACGCCGTGAGCTGTTCGCGACTAAGAGAGATCTTCATAGGCAAGACTTGAGTTAATAAACGGATTCTGGTGAGAATAAATCACCGGATCGGATAAACGTTTTCGTGGTGCGACCGATCAGCAGCGGCCTTTGCGCCGGCGAGAGACCTGTCCCCGGCCGTTTGCAGACAATCATCTCGTCCCGCAGTGTGGTCCCTGCCGGAATATCTATCGCGGCTACCAAACTTCTACGTGCTACGGCTGCGATTGCCGCTTCACTGGCCGACGGTTCTTTAAGGCCGTGCCCCAGAGCCGCCTCGACGTTACGAATCGCTCGTACCATTGCTTTCAATTCCCCGGGTTCAAGCGAAGCCCTGTGATCGGGTCCGGGGAGATCCCGGTCAAGTGTGAAATGTTTTTCGATAACACACGCTCCCCTCGCAACCGCTGCGACCGACACCTCCGATCCGAGAGTATGATCTGAGTAACCGACTGGCACCCCAAGCTTGTCACGCATTGTATCCATGGCCCGCAGGTTCACGTCGGCCGGGTCGGCCGGATAGTTACTGACACAGTGCAAGAGAATCAACTGCGTGTTCCCGGCATCACGAATTGTGGACACGGCCTGTTCGACCTCTTGCAGATTTGACATGCCGGTAGAAACAATCATCGGTAAGCCATACGCGGCGACCCGGCCAAGGAGCGAGAGATTCGTAATTTCTCCCGAAGCAATTTTGAAGGCCTCAATGCCGAGTTGGCGCAGGAAATCCGCGCTTGCTTCATCAAAAGGTGTAGACAGGAACATTAATCCCCGGTCAGCGCTATGCAATTGCAACTCTCTGTGCGCTGCAGCTGACAACTCGAGACGTTTGAGCATGTCGTACTGGGATTCGTGAATGCCATTCTGTAATTGGTATTCGGCTTTGGCTGCATCTCTGGTAACCAGCCGGTCAGCGGTAAACGTTTGAAATTTTACCGCATCTGCTCCCGCTTCAGACGCAACGTCAATTAGTCTGCGCGCGTTGTCGATGTCACCGTTGTGGTTGACTCCGGCTTCCGCGATTATGAAACAAGGGTGTCCATAACCGACTAAGCGTTCACCAATTTGAATTGCATTTACCACACCGTCCACCCACCATCGATCACCAAATTCTGTCCCGTGACATACGCGGAAAGATCGCTGGCGAGGTAAGCGACCGCTCCTTTTAAATCTTCTTCCGTCGCCATGCGTTTTAAAGGTGTCCGCTCGATGTAACGATCCGTGAAAGCTTTCGGTTGATTTCGCCAGACGCCGCCGCTGGTAAGACTATTGACTCTAACCCTGGGGGCAAGCGTAGTGGCCAACCATCGCGTCAATTGCATAAGTCCACCCTTGCTCGCGGCATAAGCCGCCGGGTTTCCCAATGACGTATCTTCGTAAAGACTGAAATCAGGGCCAACGATCCCGTAGATGGAGTTGATATTTACTACAGAGCCGTTACCCGATTCGCTGAGCAGCTCAGCACATGCCTGAGTCAACACAAACGGGGCAGTGAGATTGATTTCAAGGGCGAGACGCCACGCTTCGCTGGATTGTTCCGCGAATGGCCCTAACCAACCTTTTAGACTACTGGTGCCGACTAGCGCGGCGCAGTTCACCAGTATGTCCAGCCGGCCGAAGCGTTGACCTATGAAGCCGGGCACTGAACGAATGCTCTGTTCATCGGCGAGGTCCTTTTCTAATGCTACGGCTTCGACCTTGAATTCACTCCGCAGCCTGTCCGCCACTTCAACAGCCGCGGATGACGAATCGAGTACGACGAGCGTGGCCCCCAACTCGGCCAGCGCCTGAGCTAGAGCCGCTCCAATGTGGCCCGCGCCACCGGTGATTAGGGCAACGCGGCCGTCCAGGTTCATTAATTCTCTGATTGACTTCATCGTTAATCGAGCTTTGCTTTGGCTGCCTCACGCGCCGGCTGCATCCGCTGGGTAATAAGGAAATCCGCAAACATAAAATCGAGTTCGGTATCGATATCGATCGCGCGCTCAGCGGGCACGATAACGACTTTAACCTTGCCCTGGAACAAAGACGACGCCTCCAGCACAAATTGTGGTCGCGCCGCATAAGCGACCGTTGTTACATCATAGAGGACTGGCGCGTCCTGGCGCCGGCTGATCTTCTGCGGCGGGGCGATAGCGAGTTCAGCGTAGCCCTCCGGAGTTACTTTGACCATATTGAAGAAAGGACTTCGTTCGGCCGGCTTAACCGTGATCACAATATCAGCATCGCTCTCGATAAGTGTTTGAATGCAGCTATCTATGTCTGAGACATTACGCAATGGCGCAGTCGGCGGAACCGATACAAATACATCGATCGCCGGCGCACCTTTGTCGGCGGCAACCATTTTGATTGCGTGCTGCCACGCCAGCCATTCGGGAGCATTATCGCCGGCCAATTCCGCAGGCCTCATAAACGGAACCTCAGCGCCGTACCCTTTGGCGACCGAAGCGATTTCCTGATCGTCGGTTGAGACTATGACTCGATCGATCATTTCACTGCCGAGAGCTGACTCGATCGCGTATGCGATCAACGGTTTTCCTGCCAGCGCTCGAAGATTTTTGCGCGGCACGCCCTTCGAACCACCGCGCGCGAAGATCGCCGCAACTACGTAGGGTTTCATAACTGAATCGCCTGCTGCTTGCGTGATGACTCCTTTGCGGCCAGCGCAATTTCCAGGACCCGGCGGCCATCGTCTCCATTTACGGGCGGGATCGCATTTCCTTTTACGCAATCCAGAAAGTGTCTCAGCTCGGCAACATACATCTCGTTTCGATCAATTTCCTGGGCCGGATTAAGATCTTGCCAGGCTCCGTGGCGTGCTGCAAAAAGACGCACCCGGTGAGTTTCCCAATCCCAGGTTATCGTTCCCTCGGTTCCGGTAATTCGACAAGTTCGAATGGCCGATCGTTGGGTCATGTCCAGATGAATATTGCCGACGGCCCCGTTGCTAAACTTGAGAATTATGTCCGCTGTATCATCAGTATCAATTTCGAGATCGCCAAGACGAGCTACATGCGCCATAACTGAAGTCACTTCGCCCAACAGCCGGCGCGCGTATTCAAGCTCATGACTCAGCTCCAGGACTACGCCGCCGCTTAAGTCATCGCTCGCACTTACCGAAGTGCGATAATCGATTCCGGGTCTCCAATCCGGCAGAAACTGTCCGACTTCGGCGCGCATCGACAGGACGCGTCCTATGCGGCCATCATCCAGGGTCTCCTTGATCAGTTCGAATGGTGGATAAAATCGAAAATTGTATCCCACCATGAGCGTAAGATTTCGCCGGCGACACGCTGCCAACAACTCGTCGACCTGTTCGAGTGTGGTTGAGAGAGGTTTCTCAATGAAAAGATGAACACCAGCACGAGCCAATTCTATCGCGGTGCGAATGTGCCGGGACGCGGGACTCGTGATTAGAGCAGCCTGCGGTTTTGTCTTAAGCGCATCTTTAATGCTGAAAACATGCCGGCCGAATTCGTCTGATAGCCCGGGAGAATCGGGCGTTGCGCGCTGATGCAAAATGATAGTCTCAGCCCCGGGTTCGAGTACACGCAAGTTTGAGAGGTGCCGACGGCCGGTGCTGCCTAAACCAGCGATGAGAATGTTCATTGGCGATTCCCGGATTGGCCCACATTGTAGCTCACGCAACCGGACGATCGATATTTCGGATTCAACGGTCAAGCGAATAGATTGCCTGAATCAATCTCATGGTTTTCAATGAATCTTCCAGCGTGGGCGACTCCGTCGGTTGGCCGAGAGCAGCCGCGATGGCCATCTCAGCTTGCAATCTGAACCCTGGTTTAAATTCTTCATCCCAGGAATGGACGGGGGCTGGTTCCAATGTTCGAGTGCCGGCAAGTTGATAAGCGGCCCGCTCCAGCGGACGCATCTCCCAACGTTTCGAGGCAGTAGTCACGGTCACGGCCCAGGGTGCCGGAGCATTCCAGACGCACTCGTAGAGTCCCAGGTCGCCGCTCTCGAATCCAATCTTCGCGACCACCACACTCGGGTTCCCGTCGTCCCAACGGACCACAGGTTCCACCGATACTATTTCACCGCGGCCCAGAACTCGAAAGTAATCGACGATATGAACTGCGTTGGCATACATCCAATTGTCCACGACCACCTCGGGATGTCCATAGGCCCTCGCTTGAACCTGATCTTCCTGATCCTGCACCTTGATGAAACGCGTTTGATTGTTGCCAGCGAGATCTGATTGCACCTCGCGGGTGCTCGAGTTGAATCGGCGGTTGAGCGCCACATAGACCTTGCTGTTTTTCGCCGCCGCTGCCGCTTGAATGTCGAGGGCATCGACCATGTTGTAGCCGGCAGGTTTTTCAAGCAGCACCGTCCAGGAAAACTCAAAACACGCTCGACTCACCGCATTCATCGACGTCTCGGATACCGTGACCACGACCAGGTCAGCGTGGGTGCCTTCGTGTAGCGCCTCGACCGAGTCAAAAACCTGTTCAATGTGAAATTCGGAAGCAAGCGCTTCCGCGCGTGAACGGGTGCGGCTATGAATTCCCGCAATGGTCACGCCGGGAACGTCGGCAAAGGCCCGAATATGTTCGCGGGCCATGTTGCCCGCGCCCACAATTGCAACTTTGCATGATCGGTTTTCGGTCTTCAATACTTTCCTCACTCAACTGTTTGAAATGATCACGAGCAGATCATGCCCAGGGAAATACCCGTTCGCGCGGTAGTTTGCCGTCAACTTTGATCGGAACATTTCCGTTGTCGTTCGAAATGTAAGCGCCGACTAAAACTGCTATGGCCAGCCGCCCGTCTTCGCCCGAAGGCGGATCCTCGTCATTCAATAACGCCTGCAGAACCGAGCGCGAAGGGCCGACCGCATCTGCCGGCGCAATTTTCAACTGCTCATAGGTACTCGGCATTCCATAACGCGTGGTGGGAAGATCACGGTACTGCGGCTCGCGGATGTTTGTTTCCATTCTCCCCGACAGTTCGTCCACCACCATTATGCCGTGGGCGCCCGCATAAATAACCTTCAGCCCATGCCCGTGGTCTGATCCGATCTCCATGTAAAAGCGTTTACCGTTTGCGGTGGTGAGTCTGACGGCGCCGGCCCGATCGTGAAATTGCGGTCCGCGGGGGTTGGGCACATCGTCATCCGAAAACCATGCGGCTACGGTCTCAGGCTGTTCGTCGGTCATATAACGGAACATCTCAAAATAGTGCGTTCCATTCATCGCCATTCCCATGTTGCCCGCGACTACCGTAACACTACTGAGACCGCCGAAGGCTTCAGTCCGGACAATTTGTTTGGCTTTGACGTACTGCTCCATGAAACGCATTTGATGGTTCACTGACAACCTTGCCCCGTTCGTCCGGCAAGCGCTGATCATTCGATCACACTCCGCGAGTGACACTCCCATCGGCTTTTCGCACAGTATGTATTTCACTCCGGCTTCAGCAGCGCGACAAGTGTATTCGCAATGCGTGGGCGCAGTCGTGGCAACTATCACACATTCAGGGTGCTCACGCGTAAACAGCTCCGACGGATCAGAAAAGCAACGGTCAGACGGTATCGCAAATTCCTGTGCGGCGATCGCCAGCGACTCACTGCTTTGATCGCACACGCCGACTAGTTCCAATCCGAGATCGCGCGTCACCTGAATATGACGGCGACCCATTCTTCCTACACCTATGACTGCTGTCTTCATCTGTTATTTGACCAGCGCCTAACCCGATAGGCCGCCGAGTGCACCCCTTAGGTCTTTAGGCGGCGTGGTTATGGCGCGATATATCGGCATGAATTCCGCGTGATAAATCGACGACGATCGCAGCAACGCGGGCAGGTTAATCTCGCGGTTCACTTTCGGATTCAACGGCCGCAGCCGCCGCCAAACCTGCCGCGCGCCAGGAATTGTTCGGAGCGACCTGCGCAGCCTATCAGACGGCGCCCGCTGGTTTTGGACCGGCATCAACTCGGTAGAGAGGTAGCGCGCAAAAACTTCCTTGATCAAATTGCGTCCTTCGTGCAGTTCAATCTGATCGCGCTGATGCAGCTCAGCGGCCAGGCAATCGCGGAATCTTTCGTATTGTTCGCCCCAGCCGGGCGTGGCAATCCAATCCAACACGTCCATCACTTCATATTCTTTCGCCGCAAAGTCTTGCCGAGCCATATACAAACCGTCAAGCTTGCGGACTTTGCCTTGAATCACTGAAAGACCGGTCGGGACTAGTTCGCCAAACGCAAGATCGGTCTTGGTTTTAATTCGCTTAACGAAATTTTCGTATAACTGCTCGGTGCGATGCACCGAATAGTAAGTGGTTGAGTAATTGGCAAAATGATCGTGTAGTCTGGCGGTCGAAGTTGGCTCGTCGATGCTGCGTTGGTTATACGGATTGACCTTGGTAATTTGCCCGAACACGGCGCCCGATTCCAGTTCGAAGGCGACGGCTTCGCCATGAGCCAACACGTAATCAGACTGCTCCATTAGAAACTGCACGGCTCGCTCCAGGCCCTTTGGAACGAAGAAGTCATCGTCCGCGCCCAGCGCCGTAAACGGCGTCCGGATCGTTGCCAACGAATCAGTAATCTTGCTTACGTAACTTTCCTCCGGGTCATAAATACGGTGCTCAATTTTGAGTGTCGAACCTATTCCGGCAATAACCTCTTTGTTCTTATCGACTGAATCTGAATCGCTCGAATCTGCAAAAACTATTGTGGGCGCGAACGATTGCTCTCGATAGTAGGACAAAAGGCGGGGCAAAAAGTGAGGACGATTTCTCGTGGGAATAACTATGGTCAGCATTTTTCGGGGTTTGCACTTTTCAATTGATCCGCTTAATAAAAGCACTCGGCCAGTAAGTCACGCGCTTGGTCACACTACCTTCGTTGAAAAGAAATGGTGGTTCTTCTATGACAAAGTCCGGGTTGTCACGCACGAACTCAAGAGCCGCCGCTTTGGGATTATTCCAGGTCCAGTCGGGTTGGGTGCGGGGCGCACCGGCCACCTGTTCCATGATTCCATCCATCGCCACAATGTAAGAACCTTGGCTCACCAAAGGCGCGTAGGCATTTAGTTCGGCTAGCACGTGTTCCTTCGTGTGATTCGAATCCAACATAACCATTACAGTTTCGCCCTCTTTGACCTGAGCCCGAGCTTGCTCAACGATTTCAGGCGCGGTCGAACTTCCTTCTATCAAAGCGATCAGTGGCGAAAGAAAATGCCCTTCGATAGCTTCACGATTGTGTGGCCGGATTTCAACGTCTATTCCGACTACTCTGCCCTTCTCCATACTCTTACAAAGGCTTGCGTAGAAAACCAGCGACCCGCCGTGGGCAACTCCGGTCTCGATGATCACGTCGGGCTTGACGGTGTAAATTACCTCCTGAAGCCGAATCATATCTTCAGGCAGTTGAATCATGGGCCGGCCCAGCCACGTAAACGTGTAAACATGCTTGGTATCCCAACCAACTCTGAGCCAGGCGTTAGAAACTATCTCAAAAGCCTCGGGTGTATCAATAGAATGAGTCGAAGCGTTATCGCCGTCCTGCACACTGACAACACCTCCTTCCAGATCGATGGTAATCATAACCACGCTCCCTTAGACCGCCTGAAAATCGAAACCAGTTCTTCCATATTGTCCAAAACGCTCGACGGTTTGAAACCAAACTCGTCTCTGGCGCGCTCGATATCGATCAGGGGAAAAGCAATCCTGGGCGCATTCGGGGTCACCTCGACATCGCAGCCCGTCAACTCCTGAATTCTCCTGGTCAGTTCCCGGTTAGAGACGTTCGTGCCGCTAGCGACGTTATACAACCGCTCGCGGCCACCCGCGGCTATCTTGATGAGTAGGTCGACGGCATCACTGATACTAAGGTAATCCTTCTCAGAATCAAGCGAGGTCCGCAACGCTACTTTTCCCGAACGGAGGGCGTCCCTGATCACGCCGGACAAAAAATTATCGGAAGAGAAATCATTGCCATAGACATTTGAAAGCCTTGCCACTCTGGTTTTCGGGGAACACGCAAAACAAAGTGACTCGCCCATCAACTTGGAAATGTTGTAGAGATTGTCTGGCTCGATCGGACGGACGTTTAAGCCGGCCGTTTCCTTCGTGTCGCTGCTTGCCCCATAGATACGCGCCGACGAAAGATACAGCAGCGAATTGAAACTGCACCGGCGCAAGACCCTGCTCAGTTCAGAGACGTGGGCCTCAACTGTGTCGAACGGGCGAGTGCGGAAGTCAGCAGTCAGACCGATGCAGTATATTACGTCGCCGAGTTCCCGGTCAGTGAACTCGACCCCGCGCTGCGGGCAGAAGCATTCGATACCCTGTTCTTTAAGTTTCGCTGCCAGGTGGGAACCAATGAATCCTGAAGATCCAAGGATGGTGACGAGCTTCATCGTCGTTCGTCCAACTTCCTGAGAGGATTTCCCGCGTAGATGCCATATTCGTCGAGTTGTCCCTTGACGAGCGAGCCCGCGCCTATCACGCAACCGCGCCTGATCACTGCCCCGTCCAGAATGACAGTGTTGGCTCCGATCCAGACGTCGTCCTCAACGATGATGCCGCCGCGGCTCGGCGCGAATCGCTGTTCGATGATCTTCTTGTTCCGGTCACGATACTCGTGGTTATTCGGGGCGAAGGTGCAGTTGGCAGCGATCAATACATCCTTGCCGATGTGAACGCCGTTTCCTGTGTAGATGACAGTGCCCGAGTTGATATAGCTTCGTTCACCGATGATCACATCGCCTAACCCGCCCGCTGGTTTGATTTTCACGAACGAGTCGATCATTACTCCGGGTTCGATAATGATCTTTGTGCCCCTGACAGAATCCTCGATGTCGGCTTGCGGCGAGATTGTCGCCAGTTCTGAAATAATTAGCATTATCTTAAAGGTCAGCGGCGTAGCAGCTTGCGGGCGTGAGCTTAATCTGGCTTCCGCCCGATAAAGAAAAAGCCATTAGGCCGTAGGTATCCGCGCTCGACACCCAACTTTTCGTACGTCGCTAGAAAATCCGCTAATTCATAAAGGACGCCGTCATCGCCGCGCATTCCTCCGAGCAGTCGATAAATAAAAGAGAAGCCAGGCACATATTCAAGTTCAATCAAATGCTTTCTTAACGCCGTCACGATCTCCTCTCCGGTTGAGGAATTGTCGTGTGGCGATTGTCCCGGCTCGTTACTGTCGCGCTCCGTGACGTATTCAGTATGAATCTCTTGAATGTATTCCTCCAGCCGTGTCTGATCTTTGAGAACCTCGGTCTTAGTGGGCTCATACCAGTGGCCGGTGATGGATAGAAGCGTTCTGATCAGCGCCACCTGGGCCGCGTCCTCGAGTCGCCAAGCTTCGTGGCATGGTTCGTAGCAGAGGACCAAACCGCCGTCTCTGAGCAGCCTGAGCGCCTTTTCGATGTTAAGTTCCGCGTCTTCGAAATGATGAAGCGAGCCGGAGAAAAGTACCGCATCGTAAAGTCCTTCGGCTTCCAGGAAAGGTTTTATTTGATAGTCGAGCGAGCCGAATCCATCTTTGAATGGGTTCGATGCGAGCGTTCGCCGCGCAGTCTCGATAGAGCGGTCGGAGATGTCTATCGCGACAACCTCGTGGCCCGCGCGTGCAAGTTCCAGAGAGACATAACCGGCGCCGCATCCGACATCCAGAATCTTCAGGCCCTCGCCACCGTGTTGGCTCAAGAGCCTTAGATAGGTGTTGATCGTCTCACCTTCGTAGAGACGAATGAAATGCGGGTCGCGCCAGAAACTCTTGTAAAAATAGTCGCACTTTACGGCTCGGCGAATATCGGGAATGAAACCCGCAGCTGTCCTCTCTTCGATGCGTTCGTTAAAAGCCTGCGCCTCTTCGGCCTCGTCGTGCGCCAAGGACTTCTCTGACACGTTATCTTTCCTCTCGAATTGGTTTTCAGCTTGCTGCTGTCTTCAATCGGTGATCAGTTTTTTTATCCCGAGAAATCCGGATAGTTTCTGTCTCTGTCTATCATGATGCGTTCGCCCTCAGGCCAAAGAATGTCAAAAGCAGGATCGTTCCATCTCACGCCCCTGGAGCATTCCGGAACGTACCTCTCGGACATTTGATAGAAAATCTCCGTGTCGTCTTCCATCGTCTGAAACCCGTGCGCCATTTCTCCGGGAATGAAGAACATCAAGCGATTCTCGGCGCTCAAATTAACTGCGACCCACTGTTTGAAGGTCGCGGACTGTGGCCGCAGATCGACAGCCACGTCATAAATGGCGCCGCGGGTGCAACGCACGAGTTTGCTTTGCGGAAACGGGGCGGCCTGAAAATGAAGACCTCGAAGCGTGCCCTTCTTCTTGTTGAATGAGATATTGCACTCGGCCAGTCGTGAGGCTAAACCGTGAGTTTCAAATTCGCGGGCCGACCAGCTGCGACAGAAGAATCCGCGCTCGTCCGCATAAGTGTCAGGCTCGATAACAAAAGCACCCTGTAACTTTGTTTCTCGGAAGACCATCATTGATTCCGTCAAACGAGGCGCGGCTCCGGAATCGGAACGATAAAACGTCCTCCGCGCTGACGGTACTGCTCTTGTTGAGCAAGAATCTCGCGTTCAAAGTTCCACGTCAAAAGCAACACGTAGTCCGGAATTGTCTCCAACAGTTTCGCGGGATCGTAGATAGGTAGATGTGTTCCCGGGGTGAAGTGTCCCTGCTTAAACGTGCTGCGGTCCACGACGAAGTCCAGGGTGTCGCGCCCGATGCCAAAGCAGTTCAGCAGCGTGCTCCCCTTTGCCGAAGCCCCATAGGCGGCGATCCTCTTGCCCTGGTATTTCAGATTTCCGAGTAACGCCTTTAATTCTGCGCGCAGTTTATCGACACGCTCGCCAAAGTCCTGGTAATACGTCAGCTTGTCAACGCCGGCGTCAGCTTCTTCAGTGAGCAGCTGCTTCACGGCTAACGCTCTATCAGGGTTAACCAGCCGCTGGTGTTCGTTGCGGGCCACAAACAGACGGAGTGATCCACCATGAATCGATACGCGTTCCACGCCAATGATGAAGAGACTGTGACGCGAGAAGAGCCGACTCAACGCTGTAAATGAAAAGTAGCAGAGATGTTCGTGATAAATGGTATCAAACTCAGTGTGGTCCACCAGATCCCTGACATACGGAACTTCGATGACAATAACGCCGTGATCTTTAACGAGCAAACGAAGACCCCTGACAAAGCCGTTCAGGTCGGGCACATGCGCCATCACGTTGTTGGCATGGATACAATCCGCTCGCATGCCGTCTTCGCTCAGTTGTTGGGCCAGCGATTCGTCGAAAAATTCGTTGATAGTGGG
>Ga0207511_100009_pt1 | contig 58978 bp, 42 predicted proteins | sample NitcycUWRSCHO22C_FD_188265 | JGI IMG/M metagenome (GOLD analysis project Ga0207511, IMG submission 188265) | Soil microbial communities from Arlington Agricultural Research Station in Wisconsin, USA - Nitrogen cycling UWRJ-SCHO22-C (SPAdes) | ecosystem: Environmental > Terrestrial > Soil >... | reverse complement strand
CAGCCGTGAAAGATAGTAGCCGGTGGTAAGCGCGCAGCGCGCCACGTCCGCATCACATTAATCAATAGTCTCTAGCGGCTTTAGCGATTCCTCACGGCGTAGCCGTGAAAGATAGTAGCCGGTAGTAAGCGCGCAGCACGCCACGTCCGCATCACATTAATCAATACTCTCTAGCGGCTTTAGCGCTCCCTCACGGCGCAGCCGTGAAAGATAGTAGCCGGTGGTAAGCGCGCAGCGCGCCACCACCGGATCAATGTTAATGAATTATCCCCAGCCCGCTTTAGCGGGCGACAGAACGCCGAATCCCGATCGAACCGCATCTCGCGCACGGGCTGCCCGCGCAGGGATCCCGGACCACTCGCCGTACTGACACGCTCGCGAATCGATCACCGCTGAAAGCGTGAAATTCAATTTCCCGTGGCCCCGCCACCGGATCCCGCATCACCAAAACCGATCCGACCCTGTAAGGGTCGCATTAACTTCCCAGATTTCAATTCGACCCTTACAGGGGTCGCGACAAATGTCTATCAGTTGATCGGCTTCGCTGCAAAAGTCGCGCAGGCTAATCGACAAAGCGGCTCTGCCGCAGCACATCGCGGAAAGGCTGGCCTTTCCGTAAAGTTGGTCACTCAAATCCGAGGCTCCGCCTCGTTAAATTGAGGCATAGCCTCATCAAGAGAGACAGGGGCAGACACCGGTAAGCCATAGGCTTACCGCGATGTGCTGCGGCAAAGCCGCATTAGGATTCGACCCTTCGAATGCCTTTTGCAAAGCCCACGTGATCCGTGGACGTTGCCCAGCTCTACTGAATCGCAGCCTTTCAGGCACCGGGTCGCTAACGCTCGCCGTACTGACACGCTCGCGAATCGGTCACGCTGAAAGCGTGAAATTCAATAGCCGGTGGCACCGCCACCGGATCCCGCATCACCAAACCGATCCGACCCTGTAAGGGTCGCATTAACTTCCAAGATTTCAATTCGACCCTCACAGGGTCGCACAAACCTCTATCAGTTGATCGGCTTCGCTGCAAAAGTCGCGCAGGCTAATCGACAAAGCGGCTCTGCCGCAGCACATCGCGGAAAGGCTGGCCTTTCCGTAAAGGTTGGTCACTCAAATCCGAGGCTGCGCCTCGGTAAATTGAGGTATAGCCTCATCAAGAGAAACAAGGGCAGACACCGGTAAGCCATAGGCTTACCGCTATGTGCTGCGGCAAAGCCGCATTGCGATTCGACCCTTCGAATGCCTTTTGCAAAGCCCACGTGATCCGTGGGCGTCGCCCACGTCTATTGAATCGCAGCCTTTCAGGCACCGGGTCGCTAACGCTCGCCGTTCTGACACACTCGCGACGCCACGCTGAAAGCGTGAAATTCAATAGCCGGTGGCACCGCCACCGGATCACGCGTCACCAAACCGATTCGACCCTGTAAGGGTCGCATTCATTCCCGCGATTTCAATTCGACCCTTACAGGGTCGCCACAAATATCTCTTACGTGAGCCGTGGGCGTCGCCCACGTCTATTGAATCGCAGCCTTTCAGGCTGCACCACCCGCCCGCCTAATCTCATAAACAAAATTCTCGACAATATTTCCCTCCGCATCGGGTTTGTCTCGACGTCCAACCCTGACGCCGCCAATCTTCTCCAGAGCCTTCTGCGAACGAAAGTTCGTCACCCCGATTACGAAGACAACCCGCTCGACAAACTTGAAAGCATGGTCCAACATCAGCCGCTTCAATTCCCGGTTGTACTCGCCGCCCCAGAAAGCGCGCGCCAGAAACGTCCACCCAATCTCAACCGAACTCTCCGAGCTGTCAAATCCCCCCTGATCAAACAGATAGTACCGAGACGACCCAATAACCTTCCCCGTCTTCCGCTCGATGACCACAAACGCGCTCCCCGTCTCCAACGCCTCTCGAAAGAACTCCCGAAACACATCCTCCCGATACCGCTCCCGCACCGGATGCTGCTCCCAAATCAGAGGATCCGAAGCCACCGCAAACAACTCTTCCCAGTCATTTGGAGCCAGCGGCCTGACTTCGATCAATTCGCCGACCAGGTGTGGCTGCAGATCGAAGAGTTCGGGTTCGGTCTTCATCGAGCACACGATGGCGGAAGAGAAATGGAAACTCAAGCTGTAAATTCGAGAGAGTCTTGCCCCGGTTGCAGCCGTCCCAACTGGAGAGAGGACGTGGTAGGGAAGCGCGACTGCTTATTTCCTTGCCGACGCGACAGAATTTCGAGTGAAACTCGCATTCCCAGCGGTGGAGCTGGCACAGCTCATATGGGCGATCCATTTTCGCATTAAGGCGCACATTTATCACTTCGAGCACGCGATGAAAATAGAGTGCAATTCGCTTTAAATAACGCATGTTTGGCGCTTACAAGGAACCCTCTTTTTTGATAGACATCTCCCTGAAAACTGGTATTATTCGACTTCAGCCGTGATATCACTTTGTCCCAGCGAGGCCTCGAATGAGTAAGCAGCTTTTAGTTAGAGATGTTCCCGAACAGATCCGCTCGTGGATTGAACAAGAGCGTACGCAACAACACATGACTCAGAAAGAATTCCTAATCAGTGTTTTGCAACAAGCGTGCGGAAATCGGGAAAACGTGCTGCCATTCGAAGCCGTCCGGGTCGAGCCGTCAGCAGTAGAGCGGATCCCGTTTACCTTTATTGATCTTTTCGCAGGCATTGGTGGGTATAGAATCCCGTTGGAGAAAATCGGTGGAAAATGTGTCTTCTCCTCGGAAATCGACAAATACAGTCATAAGACTTATCGCGCGTGGTTTGGAGAAACTCCCAAGGGAGATATCACAAAAATCAAAGCCGCCGACATCCCCGACCACGATCTATTAGCTGCAGGATTTCCCTGTCAACCGTTCAGCATTGCGGGCGTGTCGAAGAAAAAGAGTCTTGGCCATGCGCATGGGTTTAAATGTGCCACGCAAGGCACTCTCTTCTTCGACGTCGCCTCGATAGTCGAAGTCAAACGACCGCCTATAGTTCTTTTGGAGAACGTTAAGAATCTTCAGTCTCACGACATGGGCCGCACGTGGCAAGTTATCAAGGGGACTCTAGAAGATCTTAACTATCGAGTCTTCTCTAAAGTTATTGATGCTGCTGGTTGGGTTCCGCAACATCGGGAGCGAATTTATGTGTGCTGCTTCGACAAGACCGTCTTCGGTGACAACCCACCGTTTGAATTCCCTGAACAACCCAGAGGACCGAGACCTCGTGTGCGCGACATCCTGGAACCTGTCGTCGACAAGAAGTATACATTGACAGATCACTTGTGGAATTATTTGCAGGAATACGCGCGCCGACATAAGGCAAAGGGCAATGGCTTCGGTTATGGCATTGTTGATCTCGACGGCGTCAGTCGAACGCTTAGCGCCAGATATTATAAAGACGGTTCCGAAGTCCTCATTCCCCAAACCCGCGGACGAAACCCAAGGCGCCTCACTCCCAAAGAATGCGCTCGCCTGATGGGATTTGATGAGTGCTACCAAAATAATATTGTCGTATCCGACACCCAAGCCTACAAACAGTTTGGAAATGCAATTGTTCCCAAGGTGGCCGAAGCAGTCGTTCGTCAAGTAGCCTCGCTTATGTGCTGGCAGCTAACACGAAATGAGAATGGCTGTTTGTTGAAATCCCGCATGTCAACAGCCGCATGACGCCTTCCTTAGCGTAGAATGTTCTCGTAAGTAAGTGGGAACAGGAGCACTCTACCGGAACTGCGGGTAAAGCATTTGTGTGAGCAAGTGCAAACGCTGCAACGCCAAGCTAACATGACCCTCGACTCAATTTTTCTTGGCGTTGCCTACAAGAGACTAGTTCAGGTCGACTTGCCGCACAAGGGATCTCACCAGCATGAACTAAATGGCAGTCGAGCACTTGGTAAACTCTTGGGTTTCGAAAAGCGAAAGAGCTCGATCCTTTGGACCCGGTTCTCTGGCGAAGATGCTGATGTTGTTGTGCACCACAAAGGAGAATTCACCTGGTACGACGCCCGTGAGAAGTCTTCAGCAAGAACGGGACGATCCGAATGGCGATTCTATTACACAGGTACCTTTCTTTCGCTAGCGGAGGTGGGTGATGTTCTTATCCTAGCCAAAACCACAGAGGGGCACATTCTCGGTCTGGTCTTTGCAAGAGATTCAAAGTGGATTTCGCTAGCCTCGGAATTGTTTGGCGTCGACACCGATAGCGATGCCATCAGAGTCATTGATCAGAAAGATCTCACTAATCGCGTTTGCACTTCGAGCAATCCAATCCTCCAAGCTCTCCTTTTGACTCCGAAAGGCGTTGATAAGACGCCTGAATTGAATGGAGTAGGGGATACTCGCGGAATTTCAGACGAGTTCAAGTTTCGGCCGGCGGCTAGGCTAATCGCGACGATTGGACAAGATCTCATAAAGGATGCTCCAGCTGCGCTTATTGAGCTTGTTAAGAACTCATACGACGCTGATGCTAGCCGTGTGACGATTGACATTGAGCGTTCTCGAACTGACGAATTGGGACAATCAATCACGTTTCGAATAAGCGACGATGGACATGGAATGAGCCGCGAAACTGTCGTACATAGTTGGCTGGTTCCTGCGACGGCATACAAATCCCAGAAGAAATATAGTCCGAATGGTCGAAGAATGCAGGGGAACAAAGGCATAGGCAGGTATGCTGCCTTCGTGCTCGGGAATGAGCTGCTTTTGAGAACTATTGACTCTGAGGGTCAGGAAACTACGGTTTTTTTGGATTGGAATGATTTTCAGAAACACGAGTTTCTCGATCAGGTCCCCGTATTAGTTGAGACCAAACCTAGTCAAATGAGCTCAGGCACAATATTCGAGATTTCGGCAGTTGGCATCCACGCTTCATCATGGCATGAAAAACCGGTTGGACAACTTCGGTTGGAACTGAGAAAACTGATTTCGCCGTTTAGGGATGATCTGGATCCCTTCGCTATCACTCTAAACGTTTCCGGATTTCCTGAGCCGTACAACAGGTTTAGCGAAGAAATAGAGCCATTATCGCTGGTTCAGTTCTTCGACTACCGGCTGAGCGGCACCATTACCGAAGAGGGAATCGGGACGTTTCTGTTTGAAAACCAAGTCGGTCCTGGTGAAGAACCAAAGGATATTGAAATGCGCGCCTTGATTCCGAGGGATGAAAGCTGTGGGCCAGTGGAAATTGACCTTCGAGTATATGACCGAGATCCAGAAGCTATTGGTGAACTTATTTCGAGAGGCTTGCACGATCCGGAAACGGGAAAGGAAATTGGAAAACGAGCGGCAAGAGCACTGCTCGATTCCAATTCAGGCATTTCAATTTTCCGTGGTGACTTCAAGATTCGACCCTACGGCGATCCTGGTTTTGATTGGCTCGAGCTAGATAAGCAACGCGTGCAGAATCCTTCACAAAGAATAGGTAGCAACCAAGTGATTGGCTTCGTTCGCATACAGCCAGAAGAGATTTCGCATCTCGAAGAGAAGAGCGCACGAGACGGCCTAAAAGAAGACAATCACTTCAAGACTCTTAAGCAGGTTGTAAACGCCGCACTGTCGGAGTTGGAGCAGAGACGGTTTGTATTTCGAAGGAAGATCGGACGAGGGCGGAAAACAGTCAAGGTGGATGAGGTAGTCAATCAATTGACAGACTTTGAATCCACGCTATTGAAAATTGAAGAAGTGCTCGCGGGATCGAGCGTTGGACGCAACCGAATTGACGCTATCCGTAATGTTCTGGAAGAAACCAAGCGAGAAAAAGATGAGTTGGTAGGACAAATTCAGGAGACGATTGCAATCTATCAGGGCCAAGCAACTCTGGGGAAGATCATCATGGTCCTTCTTCATGACGGCCGGAAACCGATTGGATACTTCCGAGACATGGCTCCGCTCATGCGAGACTGGATCGAACGCTTACGAACTTCGCCCGACGAAAGTCTCCTATCGAAACTGGTAACGCGACTTGAGAACGTTCAACTACAGGCTGAGGTGCTGACCAAACTTTTCGATCGACTGGAACCTTTATCCGTTCGAAAGCGTCGTAAGCCACACAAGTTTTCACTTATTCAAACGGTGAGCAAATCGATTGACGTCTTTCACGGTGAATTGAATAAGATTGCTGCGTCGACCAATATTGATCCCCGGCTTGAGTTGAAGGTACTTGGATGGGAAGAAGACTTTCTGTTGTTGTTCACAAATCTAATAGAGAATAGCGTCTATTGGTTTGTATTCCATGGGACACGTAATCCTGAAATCGTCGTCCAACTGCTTTCGACGCCCTTCGGCGAGACAGTAGAATATAGCGACAACGGCCCCGGGATCCCGGAAGAATACATCAAAGATCAATCGATTTTTGAACCAGGATTCACAACAAAGGCGGGAGGAACCGGTCTAGGTCTTGCGATTGCAGGAGAGGCTGCTGAGCGAAACGGTTGTAAGCTCAAAGCGTTTCACAGCGATTCGGGGGCAAGATTCGTTCTGGAACTCTTTCCCGGTCTCCCAACTACCTAAAAGTGAGAGCTCCAGCAAATGAGACTCCTAATTGTTGACGACGATTTACAACAGATAGAACGCTACGGTGACTTGATTGAGGAATTTAACCGCCGCGGCGAAATTGAAATTAGGCCTGAATATCGAACCAACTTTGACGAAGGCTTCAAAGCGCTATCTCAAGATTACGACGGCGCCGTCATAGACCTAAAGCTCTCTGGAGAAGACGAGGCACAGGGAAACTTAATCATCAAAGAAATCAGAAACAACAGACGCTTTCCAGTGTGCGTGATGACCGGTTATCCGCAGGATTTGGATCCAGAGCTTCAAGCAGAGTCTGGGCGCGAACCAAACCTGTTTTTTTGGGTGGAACGACGGGATCGTCCATTTCCGGAGGTCCTTGATCGCCTCTCAACCATTTTCCGATCCGGCGTTGTTGAAATCGTTGGTCCTCATGGAGTCATAGAAGAGGCTCTACACGCGATCTTTTGGACGCATCTAGCAAAGACTTTGTCGTTCTGGAACACGCAAGAAGAATCGAGCGCAAATCGGAAAAATAGGCTCGTGAGGTTTATCCTTTCTCTATTACTTTCAAAACTTGAAGCGAACGAAGAGGGTACCCTTGACGATTCGTATCCGGATGAAATGTATGTCATACCTTCATTTCGGGAGCACTGGCAGACCGGAGACATTGTGAAAAACAACGAGCATGAGGATTACAGCGTCATTCTCACCCCAGCTTGCGACTTGGCGCAGAACAAGGCCGAAAGCATTCAGATAGTCCAAGTTGAAGGGTTTCAAGCGGGATTATGGGCTAATAAGGTTGTGGCGTATAAGAAACTTGAGAAGAGGCTCGCAGAGGAGAATGCTGAAGAAACAAAAGAGAAACAAGCTAAAGTCTTTAACGACCTCTTTCGTTTAGCGAGTAACTCTTCCGGCCTGAGATATCACTTCCTTCCGCAGTGTCAAACCTTCCCGGGCGGCATCTTGAATTTCCAAAAGGTAAGCTCTATCCAAGTCAAGGAGTTTGCCAAATCTCATACAAAGCTAGGCACAATTACCCCATCTTTTCTCAAGGACATTGTTGCTAGGTTCTCAAATTACTACGCTCGGCAAGGACAGCCTGATTTCGAATCTGAGCGATTAGTCAAAGACCTGCTTCGCTAAGGCTAATTCCCAACCTTCATTTGGATTGCGAAATATTGCGTCTCCTTCCATCATTGTCTGATGGCAGATGTTCTTACGCCCGCCCAGCGTAGCTTCAATATGTCGCGAATCCGAGGTCGCGACACACAGCCGGAAATGATTGTCCGCTCCATCGTTCATGGATTGGGTTATCGGTATAAGCTGCATAAGAAGAGCCTGCCGGGCAAGCCCGACATCGTTCTTGTGCGGCATCGCAAAATAATCGATGTCCACGGATGCTTCTTCCATATGCATAACTGTAGATTCGGAAGGGTCGTTCCTGTCACTAACGCGGAATTCTGGAGGGCGAAACGTCTGTCTAACGTGCAGAGAGATCGCCGAAACCTGAGATTACTAAAGCGTGCGGGATGGCGCGTCTTGACTGTTTGGGAATGTCAAACCAGGGACTGGCCTAGCCTTGCAAAGGAGGTCGAAAGGTTCTTAAAGTCCTAGACGCTAGTGACTCGTCCAAAATGAGATGTCTTCACCCAAACTGCCCGATGGGCAATGGTGCAATTGACTGGCAAGTAGTAGTTAATCATCCCAGTCTTCGAGCCCAAGCTCGTTACAAAGCCGATTTGCTCGCCAATTTGCTTGCTCTCGGTGCCCCAAGAACACCCTCAATCAGGGCTGCTCGACCTACCGCTAACCTAGCTCTGCTCGACAGATTGCTTAGACTTTGCCCGTGCCTATACAACCAAATCGATACCAACTGCTCACCCGCTGGCGTTGTTCATTTATGCGAGCTTTCACTTGGTGTTCCGATACTGTCGGCAAATGTGGCAGCCGCCTTCGATATTCAGCATCCGCGGATCGGGCCGCCCTTCGCGTTTGAACCTAGTCGAGCATGTAATGACGGTGGTGGCGTAATGGAATCTCTCTGCTCAGAAGTTCTAAACAATGAGGGCATTCCCGCAATGAAGTTTGACGAAGACGGCTGGCCGGTCTGGCGGATGCCTGGACACATACTGCTAAACAAGGGAAAGATGATTTCTGTCAAAGCTTTTGGCGATATATTAATTCCAGTAGCACCGTCGAATATCATCATCTCAGTAAAGAGCCAAGCTGCGCGTGAAAGATTGCTTTATTCTGCAAACATGATCGAGGGTGTCGGTTTCGGTTTTTTTGATCAGCCTCAAGAGTTCTGGACAAAAAGCAGGATGAATCTTTTCAAAAGGATGGGATTCACCGCCATCTTTCTTCCCGATGCAACCCACGCAGATCTGATGGACCATATTCACCGAGAACAGATTGAAAGTTTCGCGGTAAACATTAATGGGAAAGACTTGTACAGACGGCTTTCGCAATTTGGTGCTGACATGCGAGGCATCGTAGGAAAGACGAGTCTGAACCTCTAGTCGCCTCACGCTTCTAACGCTCGATTCAAACATGGCTCATCAGCGAGCCTAAGCGTGGCGACATCGCGCCGACCTGCGTTGCTCATTATGCGAAGGACTTGAGTACAAGACTGGTGGTCGATCGGAGATTTCCTCATGGGGTGCGGCCTTACACGGTGCGCGAATACCGCGGCTGCAAGGTGTGCCCGATACGTTTACCTTTACGGGAAGCGATAATGATGCGTATCGAATGATCGGGAATGGTGTGTCGGTGCCGGTGGGACAATGGATTGGTTGTGAGATCGTTCGTTACTTCAACTGAGTTTCCATGTCGCGGCAACGCCTCGCACTGTCTTTGTCGAAGTCCTCGAACTATTCCAAAATGACGGCTCTGTCGCAGCACAGTACGGAAAGGCTTGCCTTTCCGTGAAATTGCTATTGAGATTTCGAGGCTGCGCCTCGAACTGCAGGCATAGCCTGCGAAAAGATTCAGTCGGCTGATCCGGTAAGGCAAGCCTTACCGCGCTGTGCTGCGGCAAGCCTTACCGCGCTGTGCTGCGGCAAGCCGCGACGGGGCATGACAGTACTGAGAAAACTTCCAGCACTACCGGAAAGACTCTGATCAGTACTGAAAACACTTTCGCCAGTACTGATTACATTGTCGCCGGTACCGAATCACACTGTCGCCGGTACTGAAAACACCTTATTCAATTGAGGACAATGTTTGATTTTTCCAGTTAAGAAAGATTTCATATCTGCGGGAAAACCTTCACTCAACCACCATAGGAAATTGATCAGGCACGACTTAGCCGCGGTGTCCGATTTTTCCTGCGTAGGATCACTGATCGGGCTCGTGGAACGGGCGCAAAAGTCATTTCGTATTCACACTCGAAGTATCAATTTAACCAGGAAAGGAGGAGCAACATCATGGCTCGTTTAAGACGCAATTCACCCGTGCTGGATACGGCGCGGCAAAGACTTGCCGGACTTAAAGCGATCGTGCCGCCACCCGATATGGGGAAGGCTCTGACGGTTGAAGGCGTTGAAGCCGACGTCAAGCATTACAGCGACACGCAGGACAGCTACAACCTGAAGCTGGCGACCCTGGATGATGACACCAATCAGCTCGACGACCTCGAGCAGGGATTGAATGATCTGAACCAACGGGTGCTGGCGGCCATCAAGGCCCAGTACGGCCCTGACAGTAGCGAGTTCGAGCTGGTGGGCGGCGTGCGTCGCAGCGACCGGAAGAAACCGGCGCGGACCACCAAAACGCCGGCGACCGCCTGACACTTTCAATTAACCACTCAGGCACGCAAGTGCCCTAACGCGGTAGAGGCCAATCAAACCTCGGCCGCCTTTTTTATTTTTGGGGATCAGAATTAGTTCGCACAGATTGGACAATAAGCAGGACGACGGGATCAAGAAGCACCACTCGGTTTGCAGCGTTCTTCCCGATCCGGTCGCTACCGCTCCCGGTACTGACACAGGAGTATTTGACCCAATCTCGCAGAGTAATCAGCCATGGGTGCGTCGCAAACGTGAAAGGTGGGATGCAATGACAAGAGCTTCGAGCAGGAATTGATCACCAAGAGCGGGTACTTCGGCGTTGTAGTACTCAACCGCATCGTCAAGCTCCGCCGCGCGACGTCGAGTAGCCGAATTTCCATTTAGCGATATTTGGCGAGGCCTTTCTGCGAGCGAGACGGACTTCAATGCACCTTCCACCGAGTCGGCTTAGGTGACGATGGGAAGATAATCCACAGATTACGCAGATTACACAGATTCAAACAGAAGGAAATTCCTATCTGTGTAATCTGTGGCTTATTCTCTTCGCGGCTAGATATCCAGGTTCTTCACATCGAGCGCGTTGTCTTCGATGAACTTGCGACGGGGCTCGACGGCGTCGCCCATTAGCACTGTGAAGATCTCGTCGGTTTCGACGGCGTCGTCGATGCGCACTTGCAGCAGCGTGCGGGTGTCGGGATTCATCGTCGTTTCCCAGAGTTGCTCGGGATTCATTTCGCCGAGGCCTTTGTAGCGCTGGATGGAGAGGTCCTTCTTGGCAGAGGCCAGCACCCGATCGAGGAGCGCCTCGCGCGTGGCAATTTCTTCGCTGGTGCCGTTTTCGCCGGTAATGAAGGGCGGCGTCAGGCGATCTTCGAGCCGGGTAAACAGTTCGACGGCTTTCTGAAATTCGACGTGGCTGGCGAAGTCGTAATCGATGGCCACGGTGGCGCCGGAAGTCGTTACCGTTTCGATCTCCCAGAGTCCATGTTCTTCGTCTTCCTTGAGGTCAGTTTTGTAACCAGCCTTATCGAGTACGCCTTCGACCTGGGCCATTGCGGTTTCATCCTGGAAGGTCCGCTTGAGGGTGCTGCCTTCTTCGCGCAGCACACCCTTCTTGCCTCCGAATGCGTGGAGCAGCGTGTCGAGCAGATGCGAGTCGCCCCGCAGACGGCGTGCAGCCTTTTCGCAATAGCGTCGCAGGTCGACCATGCGCTCGAGATTGCGCGCCAGCTGCGCGCCCTCGACGACGGTCTTTGATTTCCCGGTCATGACCTTCATATCGGTCGTCGCCTGGCGCATCAGGAAGTGAATCATCGAGCCTTCGTCTTTGATGTACTCTTCCTTTTTGCCTTTCTTCACTTTGAAGAGCGGCGGCTGCGCGATGTAGACGTAGCCGTTCTCGACCAGCTCAGGCATTTGCCGGAAGAAGAAGGTCAGCAGCAGCGTGCGTATGTGCGAGCCGTCGACATCGGCGTCGGTCATCAGGATGATCCGGTGATAACGAAGCTTCGAGACATCGAAGTCTTCTTTGCCGATGCCGGTGCCGAGCGCCATGATCAGCGCTTTGATTTCATTGTGCGCGAGCATCTTGTCGAAGCGCGCCTTTTCGACGTTCAGGATTTTGCCTTTGAGCGGAAGGATCGCCTGGTTCTTGCGATCGCGGCCCTGCTTGGCTGAACCGCCGGCCGAATCGCCTTCGACGATGTAGATCTCGGACAGCGCAGGATCGCGTTCCTGACAATCGGCCAGCTTGCCGGGCAGCATGGTCGAGCCGAGCGCGCCTTTCCGCACGATTTCACGGGCCTTTCGGGCCGCGTCACGGGCGCGCGCCGCATCAAGCGACTTGCCGACGATACGCCGCGCGACGGTCGGATTTTGATCGAGAAATTCCGTGAGGCGATCGTTTAGAAACGATTCGACAGCGCCTTTAACATCCGAATTAAGCTTGCCTTTGGTTTGGCCTTCGAACTGCGGCTGGGGAAGTTTGACTGAGATAACCGCGACCAGACCTTCGCGCACATCATCACCAGTAAGCGAGCCTTTGAAGTTTTTCGCCAGACCGGACGACTGAGCATAAGCGTTGATAGTGCGGGTAAACGCGGACCGAAATCCTGACAGGTGCGTGCCGCCGTCCACGGTGTTGATATTGTTCGCGAAGGAATAGACCTTCTCGTCGTAAGCGTCGTTGTATTGGATCGCCACTTCGATCGAGAGCGCGTCGCCGACCTTCTCGAAGTAGATGGGCTTGTCGTGCAGCACGCTCTTGTTCTTGTTGAGGTGCTTCACGAATTCGGCGATACCGCCGCGGTAGTAGAACTCGTGCGACTTCTCAGTCTCTTCGCGCTCGTCTTTGATCGAGATGCGGATGCCTTTGTTGAGGAAGGCCTTCTCGCGCAGACGCTCGGACAGCTTATCGAAACTGAATTCCGTTGTATCAAAAATCTGGGTGTCAGGTTTGAAAGTGATCTTGGTGCCGCGCTTGCGGGTCTTGCCGGTTTGTTTCAGCGGAGCGTTCGAAATTCCGCGTTCGTATTCCTGCTCGTAAGTCAGACCGTCGCGCCAGATTTCGAGATGGAGCGTTTCAGAAAGAAAGTTCACGCACGAGACGCCGACGCCGTGCAGTCCACCGGAAACTTTATACGCGTTCGAGTCGAACTTGCCGCCGGCGTGCAGCTTCGTCATGACGACTTCCGCTGCAGACTTGCGTTCCTTCTTCATCATGTCGACCGGAATGCCGCGGCCGTTGTCGATCACAGTGATCGAGTTATCGAGATGAATCGTCACCTCGACCGTGTCGCAATATCCGGCCAGCGCTTCGTCAATCGAATTGTCGACGACTTCATAGACCAGATGATGTAGTCCAAGTTCGCCGGTCGAGCCGATATACATTGCCGGACGCTTGCGCACCGCGTCGCGCCCTTCGAGCACGGCGATGGATGATGAATCGTAAGTTTCTTTCTTGTTCTTCAATTTCGATGTAGGTGTTGCCAATTCGTTACTACCTTCGTCTGTATTATCGAATCCTCAGTTGACATTACCCGCCCTCATTAACTGTATGAACGCTGTCTCTGGAAAGGCTTCGCCGGCGCGCACTTCATAGAAACTCGCTGCGCGGTTGAACCTCTCAAAGTAGTTTCGCTTTGAAGTTGTGACGAACGTTTGGGTGCGTCCGTCGAGATATTCCAGAAGGCGTTCAATGCGGCTGCCGTCGAGTTCTGCGTCCACGTCATCAATGAGGAAAATAGGGTATTCCTGATGCTTCAAATAGTACACGGAAATCGCCGCTAAATCAAGTGTTATCAACGCGCTACGCTGTTGACCGGAGCTTCCAAAACTACGCAGATTGCCGTCGCGAAAACGGATCTCCAAATCGTCGCGGTGAGGTCCGATTAGACAGGCGCCGGCATACATCTCGGCTTCGACCCGCAGCTGCAAACGATCGGCGATCAACTGCTCGTAATTCTTCAAATCACCTTTGCTCTCGAGCGACGAAGCATACCGAAGCGACAGTTTGTCGCCGAACAAATTTTGCTCCAGCGCCTCTGTCAGGCGTTCGACGTATCTGGTGCGGGCCCGGTGAATCTGCGTCGCCAGAGAAGTGAGTTGCGAATTCCAGGGAGCGATCAGTTCGCGCAATTCTTCCGGACGGATCTGTCCGTCCAATGCTTGTTCGAGCAGACGCTTTTTTTGCTTGATGACCTTGCTGTAGTCGCTGATTGTTTGAGCATAAGGCGGATGCAGCGACGTCACTCCGCGATCCAGAAAGTTGCGCCGCGCGTCAGGACCACCGCGCACGACTTCCAACTCGTCAGCCGTAAACCACACGGCGTGCAACTGCGTGAGATAACGCGCCACCGGTTCGCGCTTTCCATTGATGAATGTCTGTCGTGTGTTTCGTTGGATGGCAATCCGCAGTTGCCGATCTATTGCGTCCCCACGATGCACGAGCCCAGCGACGATGCCGGTCGCCTCGCCAAAACTCAGCGTTTCATGCAGATGATGGGTGCGAAAAGATTTGGCGTGGGCCAGGAGTTGAATAGACTCGAGCCAGTTCGTCTTTCCCTGTCCGTTATTGCCGTAGAGGATGTTAATTCCGGGTGAGCAATCGATCCGACCTTTGAGATTGCGGAAGTTTTGAACTTCGATTGACTTAAGAAACACCTGCAGATTTTATCACACGCTGATTCATTAACCGTGGCCATAAATGAAACGAGCGTCGACGAAAATCGACGCTCGCTTGGAGAGAGTAATGTGTGTACTCGCGAAGTTACAGCCTCATTGGCATGACGACGTATTTGTAGTCCGCGCCGTTGTCTGAGACCGGCCTCAGTTGTGCCTGTGAATTTCCGTCCTTGAATTCAAAGGTCACCTTTTCCGAGCCGACGACATTAAGAAATTCCTGGAGATACTGCGCATTAAAACCGATATCGGTGTCGTCGCCGGTGTAATCGGATTCCACGGTTTCGCGGGCTTCGCCCTCATCCGAGTTCTGCGCACTAATCAGCAGTTGTTCCTTGCTCAAATGAAAACGAATCGCGTGCGATCGATCATCAGCCATTAACGCCACGCGGCGAACGGCCTGGCTCAAAGCGGCGGTGTCGAACGTCGCTGCCCGATCGTTATTTTTCGGCATGACCATTTCGTAGTTCGGGAACTGACCCGACAACATTCGCGAAATTAACAGTCGGGATCCGAGTTGAAAATAGACGTGGTTTTCATCGGCGCCGAAACCGATTTCACCGTCGAAATCGCTGGTTAACTTTGAGAGTTCTGCCAAAGTTTTTCGCGGAATCAACACGTCGATTTCTGTGCTGGCATCGTTGGCAGAAGCTTCCTTGATAGCCGCGAAGGCTAAGCGATGGCCGTCGGTCGTCACCATTTTCACGCCGTTGCCGTCCAGTTCAAATTTTGCTCCCGACAGGGTGTAACGGCCTTCCTCCTGAGTAATTGCGAAGATCGTGCGATCGATAAGCGATTTCAGCGATGAAGACGATAGCTTCAGTGGTGTCGACTTAAATCCCGGCAGCTCGGGAAAGGTTTCTTTGGAGATGCCTGGCAGCCGGAACTTGGATCGATCACACTCAACCGTCACCCAATCGTTCTCTTCACGCTTAAAACTCACCGGCGCATCAGGCAGCAGCCTCGCGATATCAAATAATTTTCGCGCCGGCACGCAGATGGCTCCCTGTGATTTGATCGACTCAGCATCAGCGTCACATCGAATAGTTACATCGAGATCGGTGCCGCTGATTCGAATCGCATTCTCGCCGGCTGATTCGATCAGGATATTCGCCAACACTGGAATCGTGTTCTTACGCTCGACCACGCCCTGGACGAATGACAATTCCTTCTGCAGCGCACCACGCGCAATAATAAATTGCATCACCTGCTCCTACTTAAAACGAATTTGGTAATCGCATGTATACCACAACTGAAGGCATTCACAGCTTTTCCTGTACGATCATTATGATCAGAATTATATAGTTACTTAGTAGCAAGTAGTAGGTGCTGTGAAAGTGTGGAAACCTAGGAATACCGCTGCTGACCTGCAACTGAAGCTGTGAAGCGATGACCGGTTATCCACAACAATCAAACTAACTCGTCCGGGCTGGGTGCCAATCCACAACCATGCATTTCTTTTTCACAGGCGCGGCTGTGAAATCGTAGCATCAGATGCCGATGCTATCCGTGAGACGCTTCACTACCGACTGCATTTCCCGATCACTTCCAAGTAACAAATTAATTTTTTCGACAGAGTGAATAACCGTGGTGTGATGCTTTCCCCCAAACTGTCTGGCGATGTCAGGATAGCTCTTGGCCGTCAGCTTCTTGCAGAGATACATAGCAACCTGTCGCGGAACCAGCACGTGACGCATGTTGGACCGCGCCTTTAGATCGTCGATCGAAATCTTATAGTGATCGGCAACGATGCGTTGAATCATAGGAATAGTTATCGAGTTGCCTTCGGGCACCGGCGCGACATTTCGCATGGCGTCCTGCGCCAGACTCTTCGTTAAAGGAACACCGCGGAGTGATGCGATAGCCGAAACACGGATTAAAGCGCCTTCCAACTCGCGTATGTTGTGTTTGCTATTCGAGGCCAGGAATAAGGCGACGTCATCCGGCAGGGTGATGTGCTGGAACTCAGCCTTGCGCCGCAGGATTGCCACCTTAGTCTCGAGATCGGGCGGTTCGAGATCGGCGATCAGTCCCCATTCAAAACGAGAGTGAAGTCGTTCTTCTATTTCTGGAATTTCGCGCGGCGGACAATCCGACGTCAGCACGATTTGCTTCTGCTGGTCATAAAGAGCGTTGAAGGTATGAAAGAATTCTTCCTGAGTCCGCTCCTTACCGGCGATGAATTGGACGTCATCGATTAGCAGAACGTCAATCGACCTGTATCGCTCTCTGAAAAGACGCGTCTTGTCGTAGCCATACCGGATCGCGTTAATCAATTCGTTCATGAACCGCTCGATTGATAGGTAAGCGATCTGCAGGTCCGGTCGGACACTTTTTATCGCGTGACCGGCCGCTTGAATCAGGTGTGTCTTTCCTAAACCGACCCCGCCATAAAGGTAGAGAGGGTTATAAGTCTGTCCCGGGGCGTCGGCCACGGCCTTCGCGGCAGCATGCGCGAAGCGATTACATGAGGCGACGACAAAATTTGAAAAAGTATATCTCTCGTTAAGTGACGACGGCGTCGTTTCCACAAAGGGTGGGATCTCGTCGGCTTGCTCTAGTTGGGTGCTATCTAAGAAGGCTTCCTGAACTGGCCGTGAAGTCTCAGCTGCCGGCGGTGTTTTGGATTCTTTTGTCGCCGCGTAATCAGTCGACCATTCGATCCGGTAATGGCCGAGGGAAAGCTCTCCCAGCAGTTCCGTTATGAGTTCAGCGTAGTGATCAACCACCCAATCCTTGACGATGAGGTTTGGCGCCGAGAACGTAAAGACCGCATTACTCGGTGATTCGTCGACGGTAAGAGATCGGAACCACGTGTCGAAAGTTTGCTTTGGGAGCCGCTGCTGCAAAGAAGCAAGCAACAACCCCCCAGAAGGGGACATCTGTGTTTGCATGGAAATTTATGCAGTGCAGTTAGTAAAACAACACCGCGCCTGCGACGGAACAAAAGTCGGAATGCGCAGAAGTGCTGACCCTACCATAGCCGCGCTCGGAGGCACAAGAAAAACAGGCCGCGAATTTCTTCAGGTCCTGGCTGAAAGCTGTTAGAGGACTAACGGAGAGTTAATAAAGCAGCCCCCCGCGATTCCGGTTCTGCTTTTCGCCAACTAGAGAGAAGTCGCCTGGTCTCGAACGCCACTTGTATAAACGAGAATAGTTAGGATTACAATCCCGCCGCCTGGCGGGCATGACCGTCACCCTGGTTGGAGATGAGGCGAAAGATGCGGTCGAGATCCGCGGAGTCGTAATATTCAATTTCCAGCCGCCCTGGCGAAGCGGAGCCGCGAGGGACGATCCTTACCTGAGTCCCAAGGATTCTTCTCAGTTTCGTTTCGGCGGCTCGGACATTGGGATCGGTCTGAGCATTCGTTTCTCGTTGTCTCGTGGCTCGTTCAGGGCGGTCGAGGTGCTTTACGCGCCGTTCCGTCTCCCGAACTGACCAATTGTGCTTAACAATTTTCTGGGCCAGACGACGTTGCGTCATCGGATCGCCCACTCCCAGCAAAGCACGCGCATGCCCGAATGTAACTCGCTCTGATTCAATCAGTTCCTGGATGTCTCGCGGCAGTTTGAGAACACGAAGGTAGTTGGTGACGAACGTTCGATCTCGACCAACGCGCTTGGCTACTTCCTCCTGAGTGAGTCCGAGTGAATCGATCAAACGTTTGTAGGCGTTCGCTTCTTCGACAGGATTAAGTTCGGCCCTCTGGATGTTTTCGATGAGGGCGAGTTCGAGCAGGTTCTCGTCCGGGATGTCGCGGACGATTGCCGGGACTCGACTGAGGCCGGCTAGCTGAGAGGCGCGCCAACGACGTTCCCCGGCGACGAGTTCAAACAAACCGCCAACCGGGCGCACCAGGAGTGGCTGAATGACCCCGGTTGTGCGAATTGACTGAGCGAGCTCTTCGAGTTTGGCCTGGTCAAAGGTTGTGCGCGGTTGCTCGTGCCCGGGCCGAATCAGATCGATCTCAATCTCGCGGACTTCATCATTGCCCGCCGGCGACGGATCGGTTGAGATCAGTGCGCTCAATCCTCGCCCCAATGGACGCTTGTTCATTTGCCAGGACCTCCTCTGCTAGCTGTAAATATGCTTCTGCTCCACGCGAACGCGCGTCGTAGTGATTGATGGGTTTGCCATGGCTCGGCGCTTCAGCCAGGCGGACATTGCGGGGAATCGCTGTCCTGAAAACCAGACCGCTGTAAAAACTCCTGAGGTCGGCGGCCACGGCCGCTGCCAGGTTCGTTCTCTCGTCGTACATCGTGAGCAGCAGGCCTTCGATTTTCAAAAGGGGATTCACGGCGCGCCGAAGCCTCGACAAGGTGTTGAAGAGTTCAGACACGCCCTCAAGCGCGTAATACTCGCATTGGACGGGAACCAGTAGAGAATCAGCAGCGGCCAGCGCGTTGAGCGTAAGAAGGTTCAATGCCGGCGGGCAATCGAGCAGAATATAGTCGTAGTCATTCTTGATTGGCGCGATGGCTTGCCGCAGGAGGACATCGCGGTTGTCGGCGTCAATGAGTTCCACCTCGGCGCCTGCGAGGTTCCGGTCCGACGGCACTATCTCAAACCCAAAAGCGGTGGTTTGGATGAGTTCGCGCAATGGCTGGCTGAGAACCAGAGCGTGATAGGTGGTTCTGCGGACGGCGCTGCGATCGATACCCACGCCTGAGGTCGCATTAGCCTGGGGGTCGACATCGATGAGTAGTACCGAGCGGTGCGATTCGGCCAGAGCGGCGGCGAGATTAACGGCCGTGGTAGTTTTACCGACTCCGCCCTTCTGGTTAGCGATGGCGACGACCTTTCCCATCAATAGAACCGGACGGTAACATAATCGCCAGAGCCGCGCCACTGGATTCGTGCGGAGCTGTTAAATGTTTCACGTGAAACCTGAGGTCTGGTTTCTCTCGTCAGCGGCGGCGCAGACGTTTCACGTGAAACCTTAGGCTCTTGGTTGTTGTCCGGCCGCCAGGTGCATGAGCAGGTTAGAAAGGGCGGCGGGCGTCAGGCCGGGAAGTTTTCGCGCCTGTCCAAAGGTGCGGGGTTGGGCGCGCTCCAGACGTTCGATCATTTCGTGAGATAAGCTGCGGACCCCACGAAAAGTGAACCCCTCCGGAATGTTTAGAGAATCGTGTTGGTTAAGCCTTCGATTCGTGTTTTCCTGGGTATGCAAATATCCGGCGTAAAGCTTATCTGCGAGGGTTGATTCCAGGTCGCTCAGCTCGACGTCGTGGTTAGTCTTAACCAATAGCTCTCGTATGTGGTGCGGTGCGATGTTCGGCCGCAGGGCCAGCTGGGCGAGTGAGAGCGAATCCGCGAAGTCCTGTCCAATCAGCATCCGTACGTACTCGTAATTCGAGTCACGCGGACCAACCCTGGTGTGGTCCAGGATTGATCGGATGCCTGCCAGCCGTGTGCGGCGCCGATTGAATCGTTCCCACTCGAAGTCTCCGACCAAACCCAACTCGCGTCCGCGCGGCCCGAGCCGACTATCAGCATTATCGTGTCTGAGCAGCAGCCGGTACTCTGATCGCGAAGTGAACATGCGATACGGCTCGTCGACACCGTTTGAGATTAGGTCGTCGATGAGAACGCCGATATATGCTTCCCTCCGGTCCAGTCGGAACAGCGGCCGGCCGGTTGCCGAGAGCGCCGCGTTTATTCCAGCGATCAAGCCCTGACAGGCAGCTTCTTCGTATCCAGTCGTGCCGTTGATCTGGCCGGCAAGAAAAAGGCCCCTAACCAGGCTCGTCTCCAGGAACGGAGTCAATTCCTTCGGATCGACGAAGTCGTATTCAATCGCATATCCGGGCCGGATGATTTGCGCTTCTTCGAAGCCCGAGATGAGGCAGACCAATTCCTGCTGCAGTTGGGCCGGAAGCGAAGTCGAAAAGCCATTCAGGTAGACTTCGTTGGTGTTGTACCCTTCAGGTTCAAGGAAAAGTTGATGACGGTTTTTCTCAGGGAACTTAACGACCTTGTCTTCGATTGATGGGCAGTAGCGCGGACCGATGCTGGTTATCTGCCCTGAATAGAGCGGCGATTCGTGCAAGTTCCGTTTGACGGCGTCGTGGACGCGCTCGTTGGTAAATCCGATGTGGCAATCCAGCTGTTCCTGGGTTATCGATTCGGTCGAGAACGAGAAAGGCACAGGCTGTTCATCTGGCGGCTGCCGCTCAAAGGCGTTCCAGTCGATGGTGCGCCCGTCCAGCCGGGGCGGCGTCCCGGTTTTCAAACGTCCTACTTTCAGACCGAGGGCCTTCAACGCTTCAGCGAATTCGATAGAGGCCGGCTCACCGGTGCGGCCCCCTGAGTATGTGCGGCGGCCGGTGTGAATACGACCGTTCAGAAAAGTCCCGGTGGCGATCACGATCGACTTGGCGCCGATGCGACGAGTGTCCTGCAATTCGATCCCAACAGCGCGCTTGTCTTCAACAATCAGGTTACTGACGACACCCTGTCGCAAACTAAGGTTGGGCGTAGCTTCGAGAGTGCGGCGCATCTCGAGTCGATAAAGTGTTCGATCGGCTTGCGCCCGCGGCGCGCGCACAGCCGGGCCCCGCGAACGATTCAGCAAGCGAAACTGAACGCCGGTCCGATCGATGACGCGTCCCATGATCCCGCCGAGCGCATCAATTTCTCTGACGAGATGGCCTTTACCAATACCGCCGATTGCCGGATTGCATGACATTTGCCCGATGAGATCGAGGTTGATGGTGACCAGTGCGGTATGCGCGCCAAGGCGCGCCGCCGCAGAAGCAGCTTCGCAGCCGGCGTGGCCGCCGCCGATGACGATCACATCAAATACTTCGTCGAAAACCATGAAGGCTATTTACCGATACAGAAGGTCGAGAATATCTCGCCGAGCAATTGCTCGGACGTCGTCTCTCCCGATATCTGTCCAAGATACCGCAAGGCGTCGTGCAGTCCAACCAGAGTCAGCTCTTCGCTCGCGTTTTGTTGCAGGAGAATTTCTGACGACGCGATTGCCTCGATGGCCCGCAGCAAAAGATCGTGATGACGCGCATTGGTGATCATCAAGCCTTCGCTATTCACGTTGCCGTTCGCGAATGGTTCCAGCAGAGCGCTGCGCAGAGATTCAAGACCTGCGCCGGTCTTTGCTGATACTGAAACGATCGCCGACGTCTTGACGAGAGCAGTGGCCTCATCGTGGATCCTGGCTGCGGAGAAAGTGTCCAGGTCACTTTTGTTGAGAGCAACGACATGTGAATGCGCAGCCCCTTCAACCAAAGCCTTTTGGTCTTCGTCGCCGAGCGGTTGCGATCCGTCGATCACGACGACGACAAGATCAGAGTCGGCGGCTTCGCGCCGAGTACGGTCAACACCGATTGCTTCAACCGGATCGGCCGATGCTCTCAATCCGGCAGTATCCGTTATTAAAATAGGGACACCGTCAACTCCCAGCGATTCAGTGATGGCGTCCCGCGTGGTGCCGGCAACCTCATGCACAATCGCACGACTGCGTCCCAGTAACATATTGAAGAGACTGGACTTACCGGCATTAGGACGACCTACGAGGGTTACGCGCAGCCCGTCACGAAGGAGGCGTCCGCGTTTGAAAGTGGCCGCCATTTCCTCGAAGAGCGCATGTATGCGCCGCACCTGATCGACGAGTTTCTGTTGCTCGAGTTGCGGCAAGTCGTCTTCAACGAATTCAAGCGAAGACTCGAGACGGACGATGATGCTGAGCAATTGATCTTTGAGTGGTTGTAGTGCGTGAGAGATCGCGCCGTTCATTTGACGGGTCGCCTGACGCGCGGCGGCATCGGTCTGCGCATCGATGAGATCGCGAATAGCCTCAGCCTCGGAAAGTTTCATGCGTCCGTTAGCAACTGCGCGCAAAGAAAATTCGCCGGCCGTAGCCATGCGAGCGCCCAACGCCAGAGTCGCGTCGATGATTGCTCGCAGCAAAACAGGAGACCCGTGGCACTGAAGTTCGACAACATCCTCGCCGGTGAAAGAGTGCGGTGATTTGAAGTAGCAGACGAAGGCCTGGTCCAGGGTTACACCGGTGAGCGGGTCTATCAGGTTGCGCAAGACAAGCACGTTTGGTTGCGGGTCAAAGTCTTCGCAGCCAACCAGCCGTTGCAGCGCGCGCAGCGAGGCGGGGCCGCTCAAGCGAATGACGCCAATGCCGCTGCGACCTGGGGGCGTAGCTAACGCCACGATCGTATCGTTGAAGTCCACCACGACTGTTTTAGATTACTACCGGAAGATTAGTTGAGGAAGTTTTCGGAATTACTTCAGGGCCACGCGCAAGCGGCGGGCGTGACCTTCGCCGATCGATTCCGTTACCAGATCGCCTTCTTCAGCCAGCGACAAATGAATCACGCGACGTTCACTCGCGTCCATCGGGCCGAAGACGAATGGAGATGACGTGGCCCGGACCTGACGCGCAGCGTGGTCGGCCATGGCGCGCAACTCGGACTCGCGCGCGGCGCGATAATTATCTGCGTCGCAAATGATGCGCTGGCCCTTCGGCAAATTACGGCCGTAAGCCTGATTGAGGATCTGCTGGAGCGCGTCGAGTAACTCGCCGCCTTGATTCAGCAGCAGGCCACAGTCCGCGCCCTCAATCGAAAGCGTGCAACCGAGATCTGATTCAGACGCGGCGGCGCGTACGTCGAAGCGCGCAGATTCGAAGATCGAATTGAGCAGTTGCTCAGCTTGCTGACAAACTTCGTTCATGGAATGCGACCGATTCTACCTTAACGTGGGCCAGGACAAAAGCACGACAGAGCCGCAAGGCGTGAAACCTCGCGACTCTGTTTGGTAATACAGGAGAACTACGCGTTGACCTTACTGCTTGTTGTAAACGGCAGTCGAGTCAGGCGCCTGTTGTTGACCGCCCTCGCGGTGGGCGACGATCGTTAGGGTCTTGCCACCATCGGACAACGTCAATTTTTGTGTGGTAGTCGTAGTTGTCGGGTTGCCGTCACGACCCACGCCATCAATCTTGCTCATCAATTCGAGCGTATTGCCGTTCATGGTTGTCTTGGTTGTTCGCTTGGCGGTGTTCTGTCCCATCTGAAACTCGCTGGTAACCTCTTTACCATCGAGGTTGTAAGCCTGCGGACCCGCGCCGCCAGGTCGACCGCCGCCCATGCCGCCGCCACCACCTGTACCGCCGCCAGCGCCACCGCCACCGGCTGGTGGCTGGCCGCCCTCATTCTTAGTGTCGAGCGTTATGGTCTTGTCGTCCTGAGTGATGGTCAACGTAACTTTATCAAAGCCCATCGTTCGCGGGCTGAGATTTTGGCTCTTGGACTTATCCAACACCCAGGTGCCGGCGAAGTTCGCCTTCTGGGCACTGGCCGCGACGACGAGCAGCAGGAATGCAGTCGTCAGTCCGGCAATCACAAATATTCTCTTCATTCGAAAATCCTCCGTAAATTTTGGTCGCTATTGGTCGCGAGAGCGCGATTCAGTTGCGAGATTCGGAACTTAAGACGCTTAAAAGCGGCCCAAGGTTACGCTATTTAAGGAAAGAATGCTACGGTCGCGCGACCGCGTTATTGCGCCGCCAAACTGCGTTAAGGCGTTGGCCACCAGCGGTTTGCAAGAGGCTCATGATGCCCATGTAGCCGTAGCCGAAGCAGAACAACAACAAGAAAAAGATGGGACCCCACATGTGCATGCGGACGGCATAAGCAATCGCAAAGACGAAGTAGACGGCGAAGCTCAGCTCCAGCAGCGGCAGCCAACCGTGCCGGCGCTTGTACTTTTTGCGCTTCCAGGATTCATCGTCCGTTTTCTCGACGCGATACTTGGGCGTGCGGACAAATTCTGACTTGACGCCGACCAGCGCCTCCAGCACCGCGCGCGCGTTTGAAAAAGCCAGGCCAATGCCGAGACTCATCACCAGCGGCAAATGCAAAAGGCGCGAGGCGCGTTGCTTGTCGAGGTACCAAACTGCCGAGCCATAGAACAGGATCACCGACACGGTCGAGAAGAAGAGCAAGGGCACGTCGAGCATCATCAATTGATGCAAGCCCTGGTTATAGCGCACGACCAGCAGTGGGAATTGCATGAAGCTGGCCACGATCATCAGCGGGTAGCTGATATTTCCGGTGAGGCGGAAAAACATTTCCAGCTTCACGCGGAGCGGCACGTCGGCATACCAGATGCGCCGGTACAATTTGAACCAGACCTGGAGCACACCCTTGGCCCAACGACGCTGCTGGGCTTTGAACGCGTTCACTTCCACCGGAATTTCTGCCGGCGCTTCCTCATCGAGCAGGTAAACAAATCTCCAGCCCATGAGCTGCGCGCGGAAGCTCAGGTCGGTATCTTCGGTCAGCGTGTCATGTTGCCAACCGCCGCTCATCTCGATCGCCTGGCGTCGCCAGATGCCGGCGGTGCCGTTGAAGTTGAAGAAGTTTCCCGTGCGATTGCGCGTGGTCTGCTCGATCACAAAGTGGCCGTCGAGCATGATGGTCTGGAGCCGCGTCAACAGATTGTACGAGCCGTTAATGTGGGCCCAGCGCATTTGCGCGCAGCCGACGGTGGCATCGGTGAAGAAGTGGATCAGCTTGCGCAGAAAGTCCTTGTTCGGAACAAAGTCGGCATCGAAGATCGCAATCAGTTCGCCCTTCGCGGTCTTCATTCCATTTTCCAGAGCGCCGGCTTTGAATCCGGTGCGATCGTCGCGATGGATGTAATGGATGTCGTAGCCTTGTTTAGCGTAGGTCTCGACGGTGGCGCGCGCGATGTTGACCGTCTCATCGGTCGAGTCATCGAGCACCTGAATCTCGAAGCGATCGCGCGGATAATCGATCTCGCTTACCGATTTCACCAGCCGCTCAACCACGTACATTTCGTTGAAGAGCGGAAGCTGTATGGTGATATGCGGTAGATCGCTTTCGGCGAAAGCCGACTTGGCTTTGGGTGGAAATCGGGAATAGCGCCAGAACTCGATGACCTGTTTCACGCGATACACGCCATAGATGGCCAGCACTGTGAGGATGCCGAAATAGATAATCAGCACCGTCCAGTCGAACGCGTCGAACTGATAAAGCGGACTGATGTTGAAGATCGTGGCCTGATGGAGCGTGTCGGACAAGCCGGTTTTGTAAAGAGAATCGCAGTAACCGGGGAAGTCGATACACAGATCACCGGTCATGGGCGGCGGGCAAAACCAGCCGTTGTTAAGACACTGCTCAACATTAATAGTCGATGCAATTAAAGCTAACACAATGAAATACGATGAGTCCTTCGCGCCAAATACGGCCGTGGCATTCTAACGTAGCAGCGACGCGGCTCAAAACCGGGGAGTTCGCAACCGGCGAATTGGACGACCGACCAGGCGGCCCTCAAGATTTCGTCGGGGCAGGTGGTCGACAGTCAGGTCAGTTTTTCTGTTTCTGCAATTCGGTGCGAATCTGCGTCAGGATTTCGTAGTACTTCCAGGCCGCGGGCGCATTCGGTTCCTGATGGTGATCGGGTTTGAGAATCAGATCGCCGGTCGAGAGCAGCACCTTACGCACTTCGGGATTCTGCTTCACTTTTTCCCAGGTGGCTGCGACGATCAATCGATAGTGCTCGCCCGGCGTCGCGGGCTTATATTCGAAATGTTTGCCTTCGAAGCTCACCCAGGTGATGCCCATCTTTTCCATGTTCTTGCTGGCCAGCGTGCCGGCTGCGTTGGCTTCAAAGGCGGCCATTTGGGAAACCTGATCGCGCGTGTACTTCCATTCGAGCCCTGAAAATTTCGCGCGTGGATCGTCCGCGTCTTCCGGATATTTCATCATCTGCCAGAAACCTTCCAGGCTCGCGTAGCGCTTGCCGTGGAAGACAAACGGTGTGGGCGCGAAATTGGAAAGCAAACCCAGTTCGTGACGCTTTGAAAGAATCACTTCGCCGGGGCCCGCTTCCTGCGGCATGATTTCCCAATCGGGTTTCTTGGGATCATTGATTGGAGTCCACCAGTGCGCCGGGTATTTCGGATCGCGTTTGATCTGCTGGGCCAATGAGGCGGCACTCAGCACTGCAATTGTGATTAACAGGATCAGGACTTTGTTCATCGCGTCAACGCGGCTTAGCCGCAGCACCAGTGCGGTAAGGCTTGCCTTACCGAGCAGCGAGGTTACCTTCTTGGTGGAGGCTACGCCTCGAATTGCCGGAGGCATAGCCTCCTCAAATCTATTAAAAGCTGGTCCGGTAAGCCATAGGCTTACCGCACTGGGGCGCGGCAAGCCGCATCCTTCGTCATGTGCCCGTCTCAGTGCGCGTAGTACCCGGGACGCGCGCGCGTTTTCAAATCCGCATGAGCGGGAATCCCGATGTTCACGGCGCGCCATGAACCGTCGCGTTTTTCGTTCGTCGATCGATAACCGATGCTGTAGACCTTGCTCAAGTCTTCGATCACCTGCTCATAGACCCCGTTCAGATCTTCAACCTTGCGTGCGCTGTAATAAAGGCCGCCGCTTTCGAAGGCCAGCATCGCCAGCGTGTTGCGCGCGTTCGCATAAATCCGCCGGCCGCTATCGCCGTAGGAATTGCGACCCTCGGTGTCCAGATAGATGGGCACCACTAAAGCATCGTGCTTGCGGACCGATTCCAGCAAATCAGCGAAGGTGATCGTCGATCCCTCGGCGCCGCCGAGGGCGTTATCCACACCGTCAGTCATAAACACTACCGCGCGTCGTCGTGGCGAAGTGGCCGAGTCGAAAATGTTATCGAGCGTGAAAGCGAGGGCATCCCACACGCGCGACCCGCCGCCACCCTCGATTTGATTCGCGCCGGCCAATAACTTGTTGCGGTCGGCGGTGAGCGGACAGACCACCCAGGGCGCGTCGGCGAACGCCACGATCGCAATCCGATCCGAAGGTCGCGCCGCCTCGATGAATCTGGTCGTCGACTTGCGAATTAGATCGCGCTTCTCAGCGGTCGAGCCCGACAGGTCCAGCAGCAGCACCAGATCGAACGGCACGTCCGTCGTGGCAAAGAAACTGATCTCCTGCGGCTTGCCATCCTCAGCGATGGTGAAGTCTTTCTGTTCGAGCCTGGTGACTTCCTGTCGCAACTTCGTTCCGTACACGCTGACATTCAAGCTGACCAGGTTAGTGTCCACGCGCACCACATCGACGTCATCATCACTCGTGCTCTTCAGCACTTTGTCAGTCGCGCTCGCAATCGCTGCCTGAGAATGATCGGTAAAAGAATTGGCCAGCTCTCCCGTCGCCTTGATCAGCGGCAAACGGTAAAGCAGCTCGAGGCCGCGCAGATAAATTTTCAACGGCGGCAACTCGTATTGTTTGCGGCGCGCGTCGATATGCTGTTCGTCGGTGATCGGATACAGCACCAGAAAACTATCGCGAATGGTCGCCTGGGTGCCGAAGATTTGCTTGAGGCCAACGTTGATGCGCAGCCGATCGATGTAGGTCGCAAATGATGACTTGCTGATTTCACCTTTCTTTACGGCGGCAATTATCACCGGCAGCAGATCGCGCTGGAGTTGATCGGTGGCGCTATTGCGCAACACAAAGAACATCGATTTGGCCCCATCGTCGCCCACCAGATCGCGCGTGGGCCAGCCGTATTGCTTAAGGATCGAGCACAACTCAGCGGTGTTTGCCGCACGCGCGGCGCGGAGCATCTTGAGAATCGTCTCGCTGCTCTTGTTGTTGGCCACGTTGTTCTGAATTCGTTCCTGCGTTTTGTCCTCGAGCTTGTTTAGTTGTTGGCTGAGCTTTGTATTGAAAGGCCGTGTGGTGTTCGATTGGACCTGGTCTGTGAGGCGTTTGATTTCGTCCTGAGTAAGGCAACTGGTCTGGGCGCGCACGCTGCTCGCGCCGAGTGACGATGACATCGTCACGATCAATAAACAAACCGGCGGGAGTAAGAGCCTGCGCATATTTTCTTAGAGCGAGTTATTGACTCATTTGGTTCGCTGGCGCGCGTTGCCGGTGCGCGCCTCGGGATGCAAATTCTCGATGAACAATTTCAAAATTCGCTTGTATTCGTCAGCCCAACTGTCTTCACGTTCGAAGCCGTGATCTTCGACCGGATACGGCGCAACTTCCCAATTAGTCTTGCGAAGCTCGATCAGTTTCTCGACCAGGCGCACGGTGTCCTGGAAGTTGACGTTGGTATCAACCATGCCGTGACAAATCAGCAGCGCGCCCTTCAATCCACTGGCGAAGTAAATCGGCGAACTCTGCTTGTACGCTTCCGCGTCTTGCTGCGGCAGGTTCAGAATATTCCCGGTGTAGCCGTTGTTGTAATGCGCCCAGTCAGTCACCGGCCGCAGCGCCGCGCCCGCGGCAAAAACGTCCGGCTGCGTGAACATCGCCATCAGCGTGATAAAACCGCCGTAGCTGCCGCCGTACAAGCCGACCCGTTTCGGATCGATGTTGAATTCTTTCACCAGATAATTGACCGCGTCCACGTGATCGGTCAGGTCCTTACCGCCCATGTGCCGATAGATGCCGGTGCGCCAATCGCGGCCGTATCCGGCGCTGCCGCGATAGTCGATGTCGAAGACGACAAAACCCTTCTCCATCAAAAGATGATTGAACATGAACTCGCGATAGTAAGAACTCCACCAGCGATGCACGTTCTGCAAATAGCCGGCGCCATGCACGAACAGCACGGCCGGGCCGCCACCTTTGTAGTTCGCGGGCACGTACACACGGCCCCACACCGTCGCGCCGTCGCGCGCTTTGAAACTGACGAGCCGCGGATCGATCCAATCGTTGGTGAAGAATTCAGGAATCGGAGAAGTCGTGACGGGCTTCAAGGTCGACGAAGCCTTCTCATCCAACGGTTTGTTGGCGAGCAAGTAAAGCTCGGGCGGCTTGTTGCTGTACGAGCGCACGTCCGCGAGCATGGTTTCATCCGGCGAGATATCAACCTGGTTCTGTCCGGGCAAGCCGGTGATTTGCGTGCGCGCGCCACCGTCGATCGGCATCGAGAACAAGTGACGTTGAAAGACGCTGCCCTCGCTCGAGGTGAAATAGAATTTTGTTTTGTCCTGCGAAAGACGCACGTCTGAAACCTCGAATGGTCCAGAAGTGAGTTGCTTCGGCTCGCCGCCGGCGATCGAGACTGAATAGAGATGGGACCACCCGTCACGCTCTGATTCGAAATAGACGTGCTGGCTGTCGGGCAGCCAACCCAGCGTGAAGGCCCCCGGTCCGTCCACCCAGGCATCATCGTGAATCGTCGCCAGCACTTTGGTCTTGCCGGTTGCCGGATCGAGCAGCATTACCCAACGATCTTTGTTGTCAGCCGCGCGGCCCATCAGCACCGCGTTCTGGCCGTCTTCGGACCACTGGAGTTGCGACAGTTGCACGTCTCGATCTTTTGGCGCCGAGGCGCTTCTGTTTTGCGAGTCGACCCGGTCGCTACCGCTTCCGGTACTGACCCGTGGTTGCTCGGTCGCGTTCATCTCTGTGCGTTGCGGCGGAGGCGCCGCCGGCAAACGCTGGCCGTGCTCGACGTTCTTCGGATCGCCGGTTTCAGTGTTGATGACAACGAGCCGCGCGCGGTTTTGCGTGTCACCAACTTTGGAACGTCCGGGGATGTCTTCGGTGTAGCCGGATTCAGTCACATAATTCGGAACGATCGTGTTTCTTGATCCGGTCGCCGGTTCGCTCACGGTGGCGATGACGTACTTGCCGTCCGGTGAGAGATTGAGATTGAGCACGTTCTGGCCGCCGGGAACATTGAAGGGCTTGCGCTTCTCGCGTTCTTTCCGGCGCTTGTCCTGCTCTTCGCGTTGTTCGGCGCGTTCACGTACGGCGTCGAGCAAGCCGCGCTCTTCTTTCTTCAAAGTCTCCTGGCTGTCGGTGACCTTTTGCGGACTCGCACTGACGGCCGGCGAACTGCCCGGCGCGCCGCCCGCGCGAATGTCGGTCAGTTGTTCGAGCGACCCACCATCGAGCGACATCACGTAGAGATTGCTTTGACGAGTGAAGTAGATCCGTTTCTGATCGAAGGTGAAGTGCGGATTGGTTTCGCCATCGACCGTGCGGGTGATTTGTCGCCGGGCCTGCTTCGCATGATCGTAGATGAAGATGTCGCCTTCATCGGTGAACACCGTCATCGATTTGTCTTTCGATAATTCACCGTTCGGTGGGGGCGCCTGCTTCGATTCCTCTTCCGTCAATCGCCGCAACCCCGAGCCGTCGCGGTTAACAACGTAGAGACTCATCTCTTTCAGCCGCGGTTCGTCAGCCTGCTTCCAACGGAAGTAAACCTTCTGGCTGTTCTGCGACCAGTAGACACCACTCGGCGGATAACCGACCAGGCGCGGGCCGCGCATGATGCTGTCGACGGTGAGTTCGAACGGCTTCGCCGGGCCTGCCGGCTTCGGCTGTTGTGCGCCGATTGCTGACAGCAAAGAGATCAGCAAGAGGACCGCATTGAAGGGGCGACTTTTCATTCTTGGTTTGCTCATGGGTTTACTATCCGACATGTGCATCAGAGTGCAGGAAAAACTATGCAAGTGGTTACCATTCATTTCGCCTCGTTGGGGTCCGCATCGGGGTCTCAACCAGGAATGTAAACAACCGCGAGCCTCTCCGCAGCGGCATGAACTTTGCCAACCCGACCGCAACCAGGAGCGTCATTCTATATGAAGGAGATGAAGAGATGAATTTGAATCGCCCGATCACAATGTTGCTGTCCATCGGTGTCATGGTCTGCGCCTTCGCCATCGCCTCGGCCCAGACCGCTGAGCAAACCATCAACGTGAAGATGGTTGCCAACACTCCCGAAGAACGGGTCGCCAATGAAATGAAAGAAAAGGAGTTGCGCAAGGCTGCCGAAGAGAAGAAGGCAGCCGAAGAAGCCGCGAAGATAGAAGCGACCAGCCCGAAAGCCCTGCTTAGTCATGCGCACATACTCCACATCCGCTCGAACACGACCTACTTCGAAGAGGTGCAATTGGAGAATGCCCTACGTAAACACACTGAAATCGATGGCTGGCAGATCGCCATGATCGATGGCTGGGAGAAACGAGAGGTCGCCGACACCGTAATTGAAATCGATCGTCCCTTCTTTACCTTCACTTACACTTACAAAATCACCAACCGGAACACGGGAATCATCCTGGCTACGGGCAAGCTCGATGCGATAGACAGTAACGCCGCGGCGTCCATGCTCGCCGACAGAATTGTTGATGAGATCAGGAAGGCGCGCGGTGAAACGAAGAAGAAGTAGCACAGTAGCCGGGTGGAAAAGCGAAATTGCGGGTGCGACCTGAGGGTGATAGCTATGGATTGAACGGCAAATCTTCAAGCTGGGGATGCCAGCTTTTCCGGCTCTCGATCCAGCGCTCGAGACGCTCGCATGCTTTTCCGCGGGCGCTCGAGTGCTCCCACGTCGAACCATCGCTAAACAAAACACACTGGAGCGTCGCGCTGCGCACAAATGGCGCGCTCTTTTTCGCGAGGTCGGCTGCGGTGACAATCGGCGGCGGCGAGAGTTGCGTCGTGAACTTGATGGTCTTGTGCCTGGCGGGATCGATTTGCTGAACGTTAGCGAATGAGTGCCGCAGTAACTCAGCGTTCGTGGCCGGATCCGTGAAGATGAAATCCCACGAGATCGCCTTGATCGCTTTCGCCCCCTGGTTATTCAAATCCATCGAATAAGCATGCAATTCGGTTCGTTCGATCCTGACGGCCGAGCCGTCGGTTGGCAGCGGCAGGCGATTCGGATTGCTGCTGGTCGTGGCGGCGACGGAACCCCTGGAACTCACCGCCGCGAAAGTCTCGTACTTGACGTTCCGTATCGTCACGCCTGCCGGAGCATCAGACAAGGCCACGCCCTGCCATGAGCCGCTCGTCAACGCGAGCAGCAGGATGAATTTAGTAAGCGACATGACTGGAGCGCGGATGCTCGCCCGCGGTTCACCGTGAGGTAATGGCTAAAAGAAGTTGCAGCGCGATCAATTTCATATTTGATCGTATCGGTCGACTGGGCGATTGAATTGTCATGACGTGTTAGTGGCACAGACTTCCGTCTGTGATAGTTCAATCCCACAGACTGAAGGCTGTGCCACTTACTGAGAGGATTACTGCTTGGCGGCGGTCCGATCAGCGACCCGCTTTTCAAAAGCTGCCGTGTTGACCTTGTCGGCTTTCCCTTTCGCGATGGCGGCGTCAGCGACGGTCTTGGCCTCGTCTTTCTTGCCCATGTCCCAGAGTATGTTCGACTTCAAAGACAGGTTGCCGAAAGTTTCTTTGACCTTGATCGATTGCTCAACATAATTCAGCGCCTGTTCATAGTCCTTGAAGCGCGCATAGAGTGTTTGCGCGACTTGCGCCGGCAGCTGTCCGGCCGTGGGATTGGCGGCGATCATTTCATCGGCGTGTTTACGCCACGCGGCCTTCACATCCTTGACCTCAACCGTGAACGGCACGCGCACCTTCTCCCAACGCAGGTTCACCGTCGCCGAATTTTCGGTCACGGGATCGAAGGTATAGACCAGCCACTCCTGATTGTCACCGGCGGCCTGAGGCTTCGTCTTCACGCGCAAAGCATCTTTCGCTGCGTCGTAACTGAAGCTGCCCCATTGTCCGGGATCGTTATTAAAGATGATCGTCCATTCATCCTTGCCGGGAATCGTGTGCATGCTGTAACTGCCGGCCTTTAGCGGCTGACCATTGATCAAAACATCGTCGGTCACCTGGAATAGCGTCGCTTCATTCGCGCCGGCGCGCCAAACGTGATTGTAAGGAACGATCGGCCAGCCGGGCTTGCGCTCGTTCTGGTTATCGAGCGTGGCCTCGCCCTTATGTAGCGCTTCCATTTCCGGCGGCGCATCCGCAAAAATCGTTCGCTTATTCACGGGCGGACGGCTGTAAGTAATTGTGATGTCGGTGACGCCGACCGTCTGCATCACGGTGGCCTTTTGGCTGGGCCGCAGCGGCTTGATTGCCAGCGGCGGCGTCTGCGCGAACGCATGGCCCCAGCAGCCAACGCCGAGCAGGATTATCAAATTCAAAAACGGAATTCGTTTGAGCGATTTCATGGTGGCACTCCTTGGGTGTCGAAATTTCGGGCGCATTATGTAACGTGAGAATGGCGGGCGGCAAGCGACGGATGCGTCGCTCCAGGCTGGGAGCGCGGGCGCCCCGACCGTCTCGAGGAGGACGCCTCGTAAATTACAGTTGCGGCCGATTGCGCCCGCGTTCCCAGTTCTTACATCTTCGCTTTCAGATCGGCAATTGCTTTCTCGAAGCGCGAAGTATCAGCGCCTTCGGCCTTGCCAACCACCACCGCGTGCTCAGCAACCGCAAAGGCCTCCGGTTTCTTGTTCATATTCAAAAGCAGGTTAGCTTTGGTGCGGAGGTTCGCGAATGTCTCTTTGACTTTGATCGACTTCTCGACCCATGACATTGCTTCCTCGAGTTTGTCGTCGTTGAAGTACGCGTTGGCAACAGCCAGCGTCACCGCCGGATCATTCGGGTTGGCCGCGACGGCCGCATCGATCTTCGCACGCACCAGTGCATCCTGGTTCGCCACTTCAATCGTAAAGGGCAGCGACATCTTTTCCCATCGCACGATCACCTGGGCCGAGTTCGCCGTCAACGCCGGGATGTCGTATGACAATTGCTCCTGCGAATCTTTCAGCCAGGTCGGCTTGGCTTTCACGCGCAGCGCGTCCTGCTTGGCGTCATAGCGAAAGCTGCCCCACTGATCGGCGGTCTTGTTAAAGGCGACGGTAAATTCATCTTTGCCGGGAATGATGTGAATGCTGTAGGCGCCGGCCGCAAGCTTCTGCCCATTGATGAGCACGTCGTCAGAGATCGTGATCTTCGTCGCTTCGTTCGCGCCGGCGCGCCACACGTGCCCGTTCGGCGCGATCGGAAAATCTTTTCCCGTCCCGGGTGCGCCGTCAACCGTGCCTTCGCCTTCGGCTGTCGGAGCGACCGCGTTGGCCTTGATGAGCGCCGCAACTTTGTCCGGAGGGATGTCTCCCCAGACCATGCGGCCTTTGACTGACGGACGATGATAAGTGATCGAGACATCAGTGATGCCGATAGTCTGCGACACAGTCGCTGCCGGACTGGCTTGCGGCAGTCGCACCTTCGCCGGCTGTTGGGCCAATGCGAGTGATGCGGTGGCCAGCATAACCAGCACAGAAAATGTTAAGAGAGAAGCGCGTTTAGAACTCATGTTTTTGGACTCCTTCGTGCAGAAATGTGAGCGCGAATTATAACGCCGAGACCGCATGATAAGTTCGCCGCCCGAAGTGATTTCACAACTTTTTACAAAGGTGTCAGAAGCCCGACCGTAACGGAGGGCAACTTACGCAAGCGAACTTTGAGCAGAACTCGGATTCTAATCCGGCCCTCCCTCACGGTCGGGCTTCTGACACTATGTGCTCATAACGATCTCGAAAGATCCACAACTGATTCTATTGATCCTGTGGCGCAAGAAAGAAAAGAAGCGCAAGGAAGGCCCTTGCGCTTCTCTGACTCGAGTTAGGCACCCTCGCTTACGCTCGGGTTTCTGATTACCAGATCGCGCAGCGATCTTTTTCGGGACGCACCATCGGATCGCCGTCTTTGCACTGGAACGCCGCCGCGAACTGCGGCAGGTTTGAGAGCGGGCCGTTGACGCGGAACTTGCTCAACGGATGCGGATCCTGCAAGGCAATCAAACGTGACAGTTCCGGCCGCAGGTTCGTCGCCCAGCCGCGCGCATAACCCAGGAAGAAACGCTGCTCGGGTGTGAACCCGTCAATGTTCGCCGGACGCGGCTTGCCTTTCATTGATTGCTGGAAAGCCGCATAAGCGATCACCAATCCGCCCAGATCGGCAATCGACTCGCCCTGCACCAGCTTGCCATTCATGTTCAGGCCTTTTTCAACTTCAAAGCCGTTGAATTGATTCACAATGCATTCGGCCTTGGCCTGGAACGCTTTCAAATCGGTTTCACTCCACCAGTTGGCCAGATTGCCGGTCGGGTCGAACTTCGCGCCCTGATCGTCAAAGCCGTGAGTCATCTCGTGGCCAATCACCGATCCCATGCTGCCGTAGTTCAAAGCGTCATCGGCGCCGGGATCGAAGAACGGCGGCTGGAGAATCCCGGCCGGGAAAACGATTTCGTTGTTCTGCGGGCTGTAATAAGCATTGACCGTGGGCGGGCTCATCAGCCACTCCGCGCGATCGACGGGCTTGCCGATCTTGGCCCAGTCGCGGCGTTCATTGAATTCAGCGACGCGAAAACGGTTTGACTGATACGAGCTGCGATCGACTGTCAGTGACGAATAGTCGCGCCACTTGTCGGGATAGCCAATCTTGTTCATGAAAGCATCAAGTTTCGCGATTGCCTTCGTGCGCGTTTCGGCGCTCATCCAGCTCAACGTGGTCAGATCGCTCTTCAGCGCCGCTTCCAGATTGCGCACCATTTCCAGCGCGCGGGTTTTCGCTGCGGGCGGGAACGCTTTCTGCACGTAGACAGCGCCGAGCGCCTCACCCATCGCGGCGTCGGTCGCGGCCGAGCAACGCTTCCAGCGCGGCAGGTTTTCCTTGGCGCCGGAAAGAATCGTCCCGCGAAAATGAAAATCTTCGTCGACGAATTTCGAGGATAAAGCCGTCGCCGCCCGATTGATGAGATACCACCGCAGGTAGGTTTGCCAGTCAGCAATCGACGTTTCCGTCAATTGCCTGTCCATCGCTTTGAAGAAGTCCGGCGTCGCTACGTTGACGTCGGCGGTTGAATTACCGACCGTGCGAAAATACGTAATCCAATCGAACGTGGGCGCCAACGTCTTCAGCTCGCTCTGGTGCATCCGGTGATAGAGCTTTTCCGGCTGGCGCAACTCAACCGGCGGCAGCGATGCCTCTGCGAGTTTGGTCTCGAACTTCATCACCGCGTCAGCTTCAGCCGCCGCCTTCGCGGCATCATCACCGGCCAGCTCGAACATCTTGGCGACGTGCTTCACGAACTCGTCGCGAATTTGCTTTGAGCGCGCGTCGGTATTGAAATAGTAATCGCGCGTCGGCAGGCTGAGTCCGCCTTGAATCATTCCGATCGTCACGTCGGCGGCGTTCTTGAAGTCACGATTCGATCCCGAGCCAAACACCGCGTTGTAACCGAATGAATGCAGGTGCGCGATCTCGGCTTGCAGCGACTTCTGATCGGCGACCTTCGCGATGCGATCCAATTCAGCCTCAAGCGGCTTGATTCCTTCGGCTTCAATCTTCGCCTCGTCCATGCAGCTGGCGTAATAGTCGCCGACCTTCTGTTCGTTGGATCCTTTCTTAGCCGCTGTGTTCCTGGCAGCATCTTCGAGAATCTGGTGCAGGACCTCGCGATTCCTTTCATCCAGCAGGTTCCCCACGCCCCAGGCCGAGTACGCTGCCGGGATCGGATTGGCCGCCAGCCATCCGCCGTTCGCGTATTGATAGAAGTCCGCGCAGGCCGCCGTCTTGGTGTCCAAGTTCGCAGTGTCGAAGTGCGCGGACTGGCCCAGGATCGCCGTCACGCTGAACGCGACGACTAGTAACAAAGAAACTAACGCTCTAAAACTCTTCATACTGATCTCCTGATTTGATTAAAGAATGACTGATTGGACTAAGCGCCGGGTTAAGTAAAAACTCTACAGCTTTCTTTCGCCCAACGCCAAATGACCGCGTGAATTGAATTCTACGCATTACGCGCGCGGACGGTTTCAAAGCTTACCTGGGGCCCGGGGTGCTTGACGATTAATCCATTCGCCCGTACCGTCACGGCCGGCGGTCAGTACCATCTGCGTGAGCCGGGCTGTAGGGGCAGGGCTTGTCCCTGCCCGCCCTTGGCTTCAGAGCACAAGACCCGAGATCAGCACGGGCAGGGACAAGCCCTGCCCCTACAAGTGACTTTGGAGATCCGTAATAAAACGATCGAGACGCGTTGTTGCATCGCCGGCGGTGGGCCCGCCGGCGTGATGCTCGGGTACCTTTTGGCGCGGGCCGGCGTCGACGTCGTAATCCTCGAAAAGCACGCTGATTTCTTTCGCGACTTTCGCGGCGACACGATCCATCCTTCGACGCTCGAAGTCGTCTACGAACTTGGGTTGCTTGACGAGTTTCTGAAACTGCCGCATCAGGAGATCAGAGAATTTGCAGGCCAGATCGGAGATGAATTGATCCCTTTGGCCGATCTCACGCACTTGCCGACGCACTGCAAGTTTCTCGGCTTCATGCCCCAGTGGGATTTTCTCGATTTCTTTTCGGCACAAGGACGAAAGTATCCGCAGTTTCATCTGCTGATGGAATCGGAAGTCACTGACTTGATCATCGAAGGCAATCAAGTCAGTGGAGTGAAAGCGAAGACGCCCAATGGCGAAATCGAAGTGCGCGCCACCTTGACGGTCGGTTGCGACGGACGGTCGTCGACTGTGCGGGAACGCGCGGGTTTGCAAATCCAGAGTCTCGGAGCGCCGATCGACGTGCTCTGGTTTCGTGTCTCACGCCAGCCCGGCGATCCTGGTCAGGTGCTCGGTCGCTTCATACCCGGAAAAATCCTCGTGATGCTCAATCGTGAAGAGTACTGGCAGTGCGCGTTCGTGATCCGCAAAGGGGCATTTGCAGAAATCAAGCAACGTGGCCTTGAAGCGTTTCGCCACGACATCAAGTCGGTCGCACCCTTCCTCGACGATCGCGTGCAAGAGATTACGGATTGGGAACAAATCAAATTGTTAACGGTGCTGGTCGATCGTTTGCGGAAGTGGTATCGCCCCGGCCTGCTCTGCATCGGTGACGCCGCCCACGCTATGTCACCTGTCGGGGGCGTCGGCATCAACCTCGCAATTCAGGACGCGGTCGCGACTGCGAACATCCTCGCGCGACCGCTTTCAGAGAATTACGTTTCGCTCAGCGACTTGCAGAAAGTGCAACTGCGTCGTGAATTTCCGACCAAGGCGACCCAGTGGGGCCAGGTGCAAGTGCAGGAGCGAATCCTGGGCGCCGTGCTGGGATCACAACAGCAGGTGAGACCGCCCTGGTTCCTGCGATTATTCAAAAAGTTTCCGGTGTTGAGAAGAATTCCGGCGCGGCTGATCGGAGTGGGCGTGCGGCCTGAGCATGTGAAGACGCCGAATATAATTCACGATCACTAGTTCGGCGGCAATTCGAATCGTCCAGCCACGATTCCGGGAACGGTGATATCTTCGTCGAGATTCTCCCATCGCAACGCGTATCCGTTTAGCTCGACGTGGACCTTCGCAAGTTCCTCGTCGCTGGCCGCGGCTAAACGACGAAAACGGTTCGCCGGGAAGCCAACGATGCGTCCATCATGGAGCTCAACGAATATAGTTCGTCCTTCGGCCCACGCGCGCAACGCTGCGGGCTCGACGGCAAGTTGGGGTTCATCGATTATGGTGCTCATTGAATGCGTTCGTCAGCCGTTCACGATTTTCATAGACCAATCTCTCAATCCGTCGCAAATCGTGAGATCGGACACCGCGGTTGCGCGCGAGCAAGATAGCCGGTGCTAGCCAAAACTTGCACTCGCCATCAGGCGTTCGCACGTGAATGTGTGCCGGTTCATCACGCTCATCTGAATAGAAATGAAACCTGAACGATCCAATCCGTAGAACTGTCGGCACGCGGACAGTCTATTCCTCAAACCTCAGTCAAGCCAGCATCTTTTCGATCACACCGTAACTTGCCTGCAAGGCTTCGCCGAGTTTCTCCGGCTGCGAGCCACCGCCTTCGGCCATGTCGGCTTTGCCGCCGCCGCGACCGCCGATGATGGGCGCGAGTTCTTTGATGACCTGACCGGCTGGGACCTTCTTCGTGAGATCGTCGGAGGTGCGCACGATGAGTGAAGCTTTGCCGTCATTCGCGCGCCCAATCACCACCACGCCTGACTTGATTCGATCGAGCAGCGTGTCCGAGAGCTGGCGCATGCCGGCCGCGTCGAGGCCGCTGGCTTCCTTGGCCAGCACTTTCACGCCGGCAACGTCGCGAGCTTCGTCCCCGTTGGCAGCCGAGCCGCCAATCGCACCGCTGGCGATCTTCAGTTTCAACTCTTCGGTTTCGCGGCGCGCCTTCTTCAATTCATCCTGGAGCTTGCCGATGACGTTCGGCAGTTCCGCGCGCGAGGTGCGCAGGTTCGCGACCGCTTCGTCGATCAGCATTTCATCTTCACGAAAGCGTTCGTAGGCATCGATGCCGGTGATCGCGCGAATGCGTCGCACGCCCGACGCGATCGATTCATCGCTGGTGATCTTGAATACGCCGATGTCGCCGGTCGCGCGCACGTGGGTCCCGCCGCATAACTCTTTCGAGAATCCCGGCACCGTCAACACGCGCATCATCCCTGAATATTTTTCGCCGAACAGCGCCATCGCGCCCGAGCGCATCGCGTCTTCAACCGGCATGACGTCGGTATCGACTTTCACGTTGCGCAGCACTTGTTCGTTCACCAGCCGCTCGACTTCCTTCACTTCGTCTTCGGTCATCGGCTGGTAATGCGTGAAATCAAATCGCAGGTAATTCGGCGCCACGATCGAACCCGCCTGTTTCACGTGAGCGCCGAGCACTTCGCGCAAGGCCGCGTGCACCAGGTGAGTCGCGGTGTGATTGCGTCGCGTGGCATCGCGCGTCACCACGTCGACTTCGGCTGTGACCGTATCGCCGACTGTAATCGAACCCTTGTCGATCTTGACCTTGTGAACGATCAATCCTTGCGCGGGCGAATAAGTATCAGTGACGGTCGCGATGAGGGCTGTGCCAGCCGCGTGAGCGGGCTCAATCATTTTGCCTACATCGCCAACCTGTCCGCCGCTCTCGGCGTAGAACGGGGTTTGATCGAGCACGACCTCGCCTTCAGCGCCTTCATTCAATTCCGTGACTTCGTTATCTTGGTCGATCAGCGCCAGCACCTTGGCGTCATCAACCCGAGTAATCTCGTAGCCTCGGAATAATGATGTGATCCGGCTTGCGACTTCTCCGTAGATAGGCTTCGTCTTTGCGTGACGACCCGTCTCAACTCTTCCTTCTGTCTGTTGGATATCCCGTAAGGCTTTAGCAAAGTATTCGTTGAACTTTTCTTCGACGACGAATAATTCTCCGCTCTCTGAGGTCGATACAAAATCTTGTTCAAGATTCCTAATCCACATCTTGGCAAGACTGTTCTTCGTCAGCTCTTGCTCAAGGGTTACGCGAGAGAGATCTGGCGGGGTGCCATATGTGTCATAGAGCTTAGCAAGTTCTCTAAATAGTGACGTCGGGCTCGCATCTAACCGTTCGCTGATTCTAATCAGACGCCTCAGATCTTCTTCTGAACTTCGATGTTTCTGCCATTCTCTGACCAACTCTATACGAGGGCTCTTGTAAGCGGAGAAAAACCTGAACAGCTTTTCCAGTCCAATTGTGAGTGTCGAACTAAATCTCTCTTCCTCAAGCTTTACAACTTTCTCAATAAATTCTCGCGAGGCTTCTAGCTCTGGGTAAGCCGCATTCATCAACTCACAAACAAAATCCGTGATCTTGTAAAAAAATTGGTCCTCAAAATATAGATTACGACGTCCGTGGTAGATCGCCCGTCTCATGATCTTGCGCAGGACGTAACTCCGTCCTTCGTTGCCGGGGAGAATTCCGTCGGCTATTGAAAAGGCTGTTGCACGAGCATGATCAGCAATCACGCGCATCGCGAATCCTTGTTCATCCTGTGGGTTGTACCCTTGTTTAGCCTGAATCGCGATGAAATCGATAATCGGGCGGAAGAAATCTGTTTCGTAATTCGACTTCTTGTCCTGCAGAACCACGGTGACTCGTTCCAGGCCCATGCCGGTATCGACCGAGGGCTTGGGAAGCCGCGTTAGCGCGTACCTTTTCGGTCCCAGTTCTTTCTTAGTGGGTATGTCTATCACTTGAACGCGCTCGAACTGCATGAAGACCAGGTTCCAGATCTCGGTGATGGTGTCGCCGGGGCCGTTGACGTTGGCGGCGCAGTTCTCGGCGTCGGACGGATCGTCGCCCATGTAGTAATGAACTTCACTGCATGGGCCGCACGGGCCGGTCTCGCCCATCTGCCAGAAATTATCTTTGCGGCCGAAGCGCAGGATGCGCTCTTTCGGCGCGCCAACTGCTTCCCAGAATTTCTCGGCATCTTCGTCGGGGCCTACTTCGTCATCACCTTCGAAGACTGAAAACCACATGCGCTCGGGATCGAGCTTGTATTCTTTCACCAAAAGGTCCCAGGCAAACTTGATCGCGTCTTCTTTGAAGTAATCGCCGAAGCTGAAATTCCCGAGCATCTCGAAGAAGGTCTGGTGCCGCGCGGTCTTGCCGACTTCGTCGAGGTCGTTGTGTTTGCCGCCGGCCCGCAGACATTTCTGCGACGAGCACGCGCGGTTGTAATCACGATGCTCGTTTCCGAGAAACACGTCCTTGAATTGATTCATGCCCGCGTTGGTGAACAGGAGCGTCGGATCGTTGGCAGGCAAAAGCGGCGATGAGCGCACACGTGTATGCCCGTGCCGCTCGAAGTACTCGAGAAATTTTTCGCGAATTTCGTTACCAGTCAGACTGCCCTGATCTGTGTTATGCGGATGTTTTCGGTGCCTTGGCATACAGATTTGATGTTTGATTGAAACCGAAAGTCTAGCACGCTCAAACAAGTCAGCGAAGTTTGAGAAGATGACTGTCTTAAGGTCTGGTGAAAGAAACTAAACCCCCAGCCATCGAAGATGGCGGCAGAGTGTAGCCCCGGGCGTAAGCCCGGGGTCATCGGTAAACTAATAAAGCTTGCTCATAGTTTTTTTGAAACATGATCCCAGGGTTCCGCTCGCTGCGCTCACTACACCCTGGGCTGAACTCTGCCGCCGCTCCGCGGCTGGTTGAGATTCCTTCCCTCTTGAGCTATTGATTAACGAAATGAACGCGCGCACACGCTGTCTTACCATCGCCGGTCTAATCGTTTCCCTATGGGCTACAGCCTGCACCCAGGAATCCAAACCCACTGGACCGACCTTCACCGGACGGTTGTTTTTTCTGTCTGGAGAAAAGACCAAGGGCGCAGACCTGTCGGAGCTTGACGCCGCGCCCGCTGGTGCCACCAATAACTATCAGGTGATCACCAGCGGCGTACTCGAAGCCGTTGCGAGTCCCGACCAAACCAAACTGCTCTACACCACCAAGGATGGAATCATGCTGCGCGACTTTGCCGGCGGCGCCGTGAAGTCGCTGATCAAAGGCGACAGCTCGTGTCTCGCCTGGGCGCCTGATGGCAATCACTTCAGCTATAAACAAAAATCGGGCGAGACGACGAAGCTCTACGCTGCGGATTTGGAAGGAAAAACGAAACTGGTTTTAGACTATCCGAACGACGCCGCCGAATGTGCGCAATGGATTTCGGCTGACCGAATTGTCTTCGATCGTTTTGTGGGCGCGGCGCCAAAGAAAGCGAACGAGCAGCTGAAGCCAAACACCACCACGGTCGCGACGGTTGGCGAATCAGTGAAAACGAAGGACACGCCGCGCAAGTGGATCGTTGAGGCCGTGTGCTCGAAGAGCAATAACGGATTTCTGCGATCGGCGGATCAAGGCAAGCTGCTGGTCGCCAAGAACATCGATCATTTCGAGAGTCTTGATCCTGCAGCGGCGGCTTGTTCGGAATGCCGGTTTGTTGGTTACGCCGCGCAGAGTTGCGTGCCGTTCTTCGTCGAACAGCCGACGAGCACGACGACGGAATTGTTCTATCTCAACCCGACTAACTGGGCAAAGCAAAAGCCCGGATCCATCAGCCGCACTTTTTCACCCAATGCGAAAGCGCTGATCAAGTCATCGGCGAAATTGATGGTCATTGGCGATGGCGCGAATCTGTTCTTAGTCGACACCGAAAGCGGCGCGATCGTTTCGCTGCTGGATAAGACCGTCGAAGATTCGTCGACACCTGCAGATCAGAAAGTTCCCATCGTGTGGATCGAAAAGTGAATCTGGCCTTGTAGGGGCAGGGCTCGTCCCTGCCCGTTTTTGAGGTTTTCCAGAGTGCGGGCAGGGACGAGCCCTGCCCCTACAAAAAGCGGATCTATTCGTCCGCGTCGCTCTTCAACAAATTCCGCACACGCTCGCTCACCAGCTCAAAACCAAATCCCTGTCGCAGCAGGTGATCGAAAAGTTTCTTGGCGTCGGCTCGCGATTTTGGTTTGCCGCGCAGACGGATGCGTTTGGCGATTGCGCGCTCGATTAGCTCGGCTTCCGGAGTCGCCGCGAATGCTTCGTCCAGCGCCGAGCCGGCGGTTTGCTTGTCAATTTTTTTGAATGACAGATCGCGTTCGAGCCTTCTTCGGCCAATCGGCCGCTCGCGCAAACGCAAGCTGGCATAGCTCTGCGCAAACTTCGCGTCATCGAGATAACCGTATTCGCGCAGGCGCGCGATGACTTCCTCGACGATGGCCGTCGTGGCGCCACGGCTTTCCAGCAAGCGCTCACGCAGTTCTTCGACCGAACGTTGTTTGGCGGCGAGTAGTTTCGCAGCGCGTTGGAAGATCCGCGCGCGGACTTTTGCCGGATCGAGGGGCGCCTGATCCTCAGCTTCCCGATTCGGTTTTCGTCTTTGTCTCAGGATGTCTGCCTCACTGTGCTCGCTGATGATGCGACGCAATTTAACCACAGAGGACATAGAGGAACACAGAGGATTACAATCGTTCGAAATGCACGGCACGCTCATAATCGACAAACCCGCAGGTCTGACTTCGCACGACGTCGTCGCGCGGGTGCGGCGCATCATCGGCGAGCGGCGCGTGGGCCACACCGGGACGCTCGATCCATTCGCGACCGGCGTGCTGGTGGTTCTGGTGGGAAAGGCGACGCGCCTGCTGCAATTCCTGAGCGGCAACGAAAAAGAATATGAAGCGGCGATCAGGTTTGGCTACGCAACTGACACTGGTGATGTGACCGGGCAAAGGGTGGATGACCCGGCGAATACGCAAGCCGCAGCGAGCTTACGCGCCGCAGATATCGAAACTGCGATGGCTTCATTGCGCGGTGAGATTTCCCAAATACCGCCGATGTACTCTGCCAAACAGGTCAAGGGGCAGAGGCTTTATGAACTCGCGCGGCGCGGTGAACAAATCGAACGAGAGCCGGTGGCGGTGACGATCATTCGATTCGATCCGATTGCCGTGAATGGTGAATTATTAAGCGTCCACGTGGACGGCACCGCAGAACTTCACGTCCGCATCATCTGTTCGGCGGGCACTTATGTGCGTACGCTGGCCGAAGACCTGGGCACGCGGCTAGGCATCGGCGCACATGTCGCGACGTTGCGACGCACACGCGCGGGACGTTTCGCCATCGAATCGGCCATCACGCTGGAACGGCTGGCCGAACTCGCGGACGATGGTGCCGTCGCCGATCAGATGATTTCGTTGGATGCCACGGTCAGCCATCTACCAGCCATCGTGATGAATGAAAGCGACGTGAGGCGGGTGACGCATGGACATGAGATGGAGATTGATGCCGATCATCAGGACCAACAGCGCGTGCGGCTGCAAAATGTAGCCGGCGAACTGTTGGCCGTGGGAATTTATGATTCGTCACGCCGCGTAATTCATCCGGCAGTCGTCTTTGGTGATTGACCGGCTGCTTTTGTCTCCGGCCAATGATTGTTAACATTCGCGCCGATGAAAAAGAGATATTTGTTTGCCGGACTCACCGGCGTGGTTGCGGGCGCAGTCGCCACGAAACTACTCACGCGACCTCGCGATGTGAGCTGGCCCGACAGTCTCGAATTCGTTTACAACCCTGAATGTTCGTGGTTCACGCACGTCGACGGCGTGCGCATTCATTATCAGGAAGCGGGCGATGAAGACGCTACGCCGATAATTCTGATTCATGGGTTCATCTCTTCAAATTCGATTTGGAGCCACGTGCTGCTGCCGTTGGCCCGCAGAGGTTTTCGCGCCATTGCGCCTGACTTGCCGGGCTATGGTTATTCGGAGAAACCTGCCGATGCCAAGTACTCGATCGCCGAACAAGCACGCGCGGTGATCGGCTTGATGGATCGTCTGCACATTAAGAAAGCGATCATTGTGGGCGCGTCTTATGGCGGCGCGGTGGCCGCGACCATGGCGCTCGATTATCCCGATCGCGTGCACAAGCTGATCATGATTGGCGCGGTCACCAACGACGACGCGAAGAAGAAATTCTTATTGCGCGTTTCGTGCCTGCCGCTGATTGGCGATATCGCGACACCGCTCTTTCTCGGGTCCCGTTGGATTCTGAGAAAGCGAATGCAGGCGATGTACCGGCGGATGCAGAAACCGGTTAATGAAAAGATGGTCGCGTCGCGTCACCATCTGCTGGCGGCCGCGAATACGCATCGAGCGATGATTCGCACCGCGCGGGCCTGGAGCGCCAACCGGATCGAACGGGAGGCTTCATTGATCCGGCAGCCGACGATGATCGTCTGGGGAGATCAGGACGATCACTTTCCGGTCGATAACGCGTTTCGATTGCGCGACGCGATTCCGAATTCGAAGCTGATCGTGTTTCGGAATTGCGGTCACCTGCCGCCGGCCGAACATCCGCAGAAGTTTGTCGAAGCCGTCGCCGAATTTTGCGGCTGATTTGGAGTGCGGCGGCTCGACGCTTGTGTCAGAACCCGGAACGGTAGCGATGGGATCATGTGACCCCCCAAGTTTGAAATGATCCGGTCGCTACCGCTCGCGGTTCTGACACGGCACAAAGCGCCGTCAAGCCGGCGCACTCCAAATGACTGCGATTCATGTATAATCCCGCCGCTTTATCCACCTGAAATATTCGGAGACAACTTATGCTGAATCGCCGCGCGCTCGCCCTCGGCTTAATCGCCGTTTTGTGCTCTCTGCCGCTCCTGGCCCAAAGTCAAAGCGACAAGGATTTGCTCGAACGCATCCGTAAAGAGGAACAGACCAACTCGCAGATCATGAAGACGATGCACATGTTCACAGATGTGTATGGTCCGCGTCTGACCGGCTCGCCAAACCATAAAGCCGCGGCGGAGTGGGCTGTGAAGCAGATGACTGCGTGGGGACTTCAGAACGCGCATCTCGAGCCGTGGGATTTCGGTCACGTGGGCTGGCTCAACGAGCGTTTCAGCGGCCACATCATCGCGCCGGTGAAAGACGTGTTGACGTGCGAGGTGCTCTCGTGGACACCGGGCACGCGCGGGCCGGTGACGGCGAAGGCTTATCAAATGATTCTTCCGGACCGGCCGTCGCAGGATCAGTTGACTTCATATCTTGAATCGCAGAAGGCAAAGGTGCGCGGCCGCATCGTGATGGCCGGAAAATTTACGGCCATCCCGGTTGATTTAAATCCACCGGCAAAGCGCCTCACCGATGAACAGGCGCAACAGCGTTTCGGTCCGAACGCGCGCCCCGGCGCTGGTTTTCCGCAGCAGTCGCCGACGCCGACACCGGCGCCGGGCACCCCGCGGCCTTTGACGAACCGGCAAATTGATGAACAGCTCGACGCGTTTCTAAAAGCCAACGGCGCTTTGATTCGCGTGAACGATGCCGCCTTTGCGTTTCGCCGGATTCGCGCCTTCAACAATCGCACGTTTGACATCACCAAGGCCCTGCCGACGGTGGTGATGAGTAACGAGGACTACGGCCGCATCACGCGCATCCTGGCCGACGGCACCGACGTGACGCTCGAATTCAACATCGTCAACCGGATCTATCCGGAAGGGAAGACTTCGTACAACACGGTCGGAGAAATCCCCGGGACGGACAAAGCCGATGAAGTGATCATGCTTGGTGGCCATCTTGATTCATGGCATTCCGCCACGGGGGCGACCGACAACGCCATCGGTTGCGCGATCATGATGGAAGCCGCGCGCATCCTGAAGACCCTGGGGGTCCGGCCGCGGCGGACGATCCGCGTGGCGCTTTGGAGCGGTGAAGAAGAAGGGCTGCTCGGTTCCCAGGCTTATGTGAAAGAACACTTCGGCAGTTTTGAGAATCCGAAGCCGGGTTACGAAAAGTTCGGCGGTTATTTCAACATCGATTCCGGCACCGGGCGGGTCCGCGGCGCTACCGTCTTTGGTCCATCGTCGGCCGCTGACATCATGCGCAAGATCCTGGAGCCGTTCAAAGATGATGGCGTGGCCGGCGCGGTCGCTTCGCGTGGCCGCAACCTGGGCGGCAGCGACAATACATCTTTCAGCAACGCCGGACTGCCGGGCATCGGCATGGGCCAGGATCCGATTGAATACAACTCGCACACCTGGCACACGAACTTCGACACCTACGAACGCATTCTCGAAGACGACGTGAAGAAGGATGCAGTCACCGTTGCCTGGTCGGTGTATCAACTCGCGATGCGTGACGATCTGCTGCCGCGGTTTGCGAAACCGGACATGCCGCCGCCGCCGCCGACTCCGACACCGGAAGCATCACCGACGCCCGCGCGTCCGCCGCGCAGAACACCGCGATCGGAATGAAGAAGTCATTCACCGGCGAATTGCTGTCGGGTCACAAACAGAACGCTTTGGAGGTGCCTTTCGATCCGGCGGAAGAATGGCACATTCAGGCGCAGGCTTTGTGGCGCGGACGGCGCGGGTTCCGCGTCCGAGCCCGCGTGCGCGGCCAAACGTTCGAGAGCAGCATCGTGCCGCGCCAGAAAAGGTTCTATTTATTGATTGATCGCGAGGTTGTGGAATCGACTGGGCTGGTTGTCGGCGCCAGGATTCGCATCGCGGTTGAACCGGCTTTCTAACCGGAGCGCGGGCATCGTTGCCCGCAAAGCTGCGCCGCGTGGTTGCGATCCGTGCGTGCTTCGCGCGCATGCGGGCCGGGATGCCCGCGCTCCGTTAAGCCACCGCTTCGATCCGCGGCCGAGTAAATTGTGGGCGATAGGCGTAGCGCGAAGGCTTGCGCCGTTTCTCTTCGTACATGGCGTGATCGGCCTGGGCCATGAGGTCTTCGATCGAGTAGCGATCGTCCTCGAAATGCGCCACGCCCACGCTGACTGAGAGACTGTACGGACGCGAGCGCGAGCCGTTGCTCGCGGCGAATTGTTCTTGCAGGCGATCGGTCAAAGATTCTGCGCCCTCGTCTTCCTCGATGGCCGCCAGCGCCACAAACTCATCGCCACCCAACCGGGCGAGAATATCGGAGCTGCGAAAAGTCTCTTTCAGAATTTGCGCGGCAGCTGCCAACGCGCGGTCACCTTCGTGATGGCCGTACGAGTCGTTGATTTGCTTCAGCCCGTCGAGGTCGGCATACAACATGATCGGGATTTTATTATCGCGACGAATCGCCGCGACGTGTTGGTCGGTCACGGCGAGGAAGCCGCGGCGATTGTACAGCCCGGTCAACTCGTCGATGAGAGACAAGCTCTCCAGGGCGGCTTCCGCGCGCTTGCGTTCGGTGATGTCCTGAATCTGAAAGATGAAGTGCGCCGGGTTGTCGTCGGCGTCGCGCACGAGTGAGACGCTGTTCAAGGCCCAAACGACTTCGCCATCACGATGCACGTAACGCTTTTCGACCTGCGAAGTCGGTGTTTCACTCTGCAGCAGGCGATACAAATTGGCGAGGTCGTTGCCGATGTCGTCCGGATGCGTGACCGCCTGAAAATTCGAGTCCAACATCTCTGCTTCGGTAAAGCCGATCAAATTACAAAGCGAACGATTCACGCGCAGCCAGGCGCCCTGCGGCGAAACCAGGGCCATGCCGATCGCGGCGTAATCAAATGCGTTGCGAAAGTGCTCTTCGGTCTCGCGCAGGGCTTTACTGATCCGTTCCTGCTCGGCGATGTGACGATTGAGTTCTTCGACGTGCCGCCGCGCGAGCTCGGCCTGGGCCGCCGCACCTTCGACATTCTTCATGTACGTCCAGTAGGTGAAATAGACAATCGCGACAATCGGAAAGGTGGCGCTCAAAGCAAAGAATCCGACGTGACTGATGAACTGCGCGATGATGCCGGCCGCCGAAGCGCCGGCCAAATACGTCAACGAGGTCCAAAGGAAATTCCGGCTCCAGGATTTCCAGAGGCTCTCTTCGGTCTTGAGCGCAGAGTTAATCGCGACCATGATCGAATTGGCCAGGTACTGGACCACCGCCATGGTTGATAGCATCACGAGATAATTCGGCGAGAAGTAATCGTGCCCTTGCAGCGTCGGGCCAAAAAATGAGCGCAGCGTCCAGACCGTCAGGAAAGTGGCGCAAGCCATCACGCTGGCGTTGAAGCAATGAGTAGTGCGGTGTCGCCCGATGCGAAGCGAGGCGCAGGCGGCTTCGGCAGCCGCGAGCAGAATTGCGACTTCGCCGCCAAATAAGAGCAGCGACAAGAATATGAAAGTGTCGGAAACAGAGATGTGCGCCTTGACGCGCGGAATCGGAATGCTCAGTCGCGGACCAACGAGGATCGTAACGACTGCGAGCAGGATCAGACGAAAGTCGATCTGATCATGTGTCAGGTGCGCCGACGTAAACGCCAGCACCGCTGCGCCCGCGGCGATTACCATCCAACAATAGATTTGACTGATGCGGCTACGGCTCATAATCGGGTCGATGTCTGGAGCCCCGCCCGCGCAATGGCAATGGCCGTACCGCGTGAAGAAACCTGAATTTTCGGCCAAGTTTAGGATTGTTGGGTTCTTAGGGACCTGGGGTATAGCTGTCAGGATGAAGGGAAGGCTTCATTTTGAACGACTCCTGGGAGTGCGGCGGCTCGACGCCGCTTTTGGAATTTGAATCGATTCCGGTGCTCTTGACGATCGATCCCAAGCGCCGTCGCCGCCGCGGTTGGCCGGCGCACTCCAATTAATCTTTGCGGTAGATGACGCCGTTCTTCATCACGAATGACACCTTCTCCATCGCGTGGATGTCCTTCAGCGGATCACCGCTGACGGCGACGATGTCGGCCCATTTGCCCGTGGTCAGCGATCCCAGATTCTTGTCCCAACCGAGAAGCCTGGCGCCGTTCATGGTCCCGGCCTGGATTGATTGCATGTTGGTCAGACCACCCCAATCGACCATCAGGAAGAATTCGCGCGCGTTGGTGCCGTGCGGGATCACGCCGGCGTCGGTGCCGAGCGCGATTTGGACGTTTGCCGCCAGAGCGATTCTGGTAGCGTGACGCGCAGCCGCGGCGGCAGCCAGAGCCTTCTCGGCACGCAGGCCTTTGAGCACGCCGGTTTTGGCTGCTCGTTCGACGGCTTCGGCGGCGGTAAGCGTCGGCACGAGGAATGTGCCGCGTAGACCCATCATGGTCGCGCCTTCTTCGTCCAGAAAAGATCCGTGTTCGATTGATGACACACCCGCGCGCGTCGCGATCTTGATTCCTTCAGCGCCGTGCGCGTGCGCGGCGACTTTGCGATCGAGTTTTTTTGCTTCATCGACCAGCGCCTTCAATTCTTCAAAGCTGTACTGCGTCGCGCCGACGGCGTCTCCTTCGGACAGCACGCCGCCGGTGGCGCAGGTCTTGATCACGTCAGCTCCATACTTGATTTGGAGCCGCACGGCTTTGCGAATCTCCTCCGGCCCATCGGCGACGCCGTTCATCGGATCCTGTTGCGCCAGACCGGGACGAAAACCGTTTTCATCGCAATGGCCTCCGGTAATGCCGATCGCGTGTCCGGCTGATTCCATGCGCGGGCCGACGATCCATCCTTCATTGATCGCTTTGCGCAAAGCCATGTCGTCGAAGTTTCCCGACGCGCCGACATTACGCACCGTGGTGAAGCCCGCCAGCAAAGTGTCACGCGCGTGCAGCACGCCGAGGATCGCCCCGAACGATTCGTAATCACGGACGACCGACATGTCGCCTTCGGGGTCACCGAGCACGCGGCCGACCAGGTGTGTGTGCGCATCGATGAATCCAGGCAGCAGGGTTACGTCGCCGAGATCGATGAGCTTCGCGCCTGCCGGCACACGCACCGACGAGGCGTCGCCGACTGCGGTGATCTTGTTGTCGGTAACGATGACGACCGCGTTGTTGATAGCCGGCGCGCCGGTGCCGTCGATCAATCGTGCGGCCTTCAAGGCGACGACACCCTTGCCCTCGGGCGGCTGAGGTCTGATGCCGATGGGCGCCGGTGTTTGCGCCGTGACGGTGATAACAAACAGTGCCAGCAGCAGGCCGGCGATGAGCTTTCGAAAGGGTTTCATTGGCGTCGATCCTCGGGCGTTTGGAGTGAACGCAAATTATCAATTCGCGTTACGTAAGAGCGCGCATTCTATTTGAGATTGGGGTTGTGCGCCACTATTGCCGTGGCCGGTGCGGAGGAGTATTGCCTGGTCACTTAATTCGGATGCGCGCTTTATTCGTCGTTTGCGCGTGCCAGGTGAGACTGACGAGCACGCTTTGTCCGGTGGGCAGGTTGCTCGGCAAGACGACCACGACTTCTGTGAAACTTTGGCCCGGCACGGCGCCGACGTATTCGACGGTGAGCGGATAGATGTTGAGTTGCGCATCCTCAGCGCGGGCAGTCACCGACGAAGCGTTTTCGCCCGCGCCCAGGGTGAGATTCGTGGCGAACAACATTATGCGCGTGCGGTTATCCGAGCTGAAGTTGAAAGGATTAGTCAGCGCAAACGGATCGCGAAACATCGTCACCGAATCAAGCGCGATCGCGATGTCGCTGGTGTCCTCAGTTACCAAAGCCGGTGGCGGCACTTGCACGGTCAGGGTGACTTCGTTACTGGTCGCGCTACCGAATGAGTTCGTGACGACGCAACGGAATTTGGCCCCGTTGTCGGCGGCGGTGGTGACCGGCGTCGTGTACATCGGCGAGGTCGCGCCGGAGATATTCACCTGGTTTCGTTGCCATTGATAAGACAACGTAGCAGTGCCGCTGGCCGCGACGCCGAAGGTCGCCGTCTGTCCCTGCAACACGGTTTGATTCGCGGGCTGGGCGGTAATCGAAGGCGGCGTGCCGGCGGTGAACTGAACTCTGAACAGCGCCGCGGAACCAATCGCGAGGTAATAAAGACTGCCGTCACTGGCGATCTTAATATCGACGAGCGAAGAAATGCCCGTCGCGAAACCGCTGGCCGTTTTGTTCGACGGATCGAACAGACGGATCCAGCCGTTGCACAGATCGCCGAAGAAATATTTCCCGACATAGCTGGTGGGAAACTGGACCGTGGCCGGGTTATAGAATCCTGCGCCGACAATTGCGCAGCCCTCAACTGAGGTCGATCCGTGCGCATATTGAAACAACGGATCGCGGAAATTCGCGTTGGGCGGCGAGCAGGCGCCTTCGCACAGATTCCAACCATAGTTCGATCCGGCGATGCCGTCGTTGATCTCTTCCCATTTCGTTTCTCCGACATCGTTGATGAACATGCGCCCGGTGCCGGGTTGAAACGCGAAGGTGAATGGATTGCGCAGGCCCATCGCCCAAATCGATCTGTTGAGGCCCGAGGCCGTATTGAAAAACGGATTGTCGGTGGGAATCGATCCGTCAGAGTTGATGCGCAGCATTTTGCCGAGACGATTGCTCAGAGTTTGCGAGTTGGCGGCATTCGCGTTCTCGCCCACCGCGACGTAGAGCTTGCCATCGGGCCCGAAGTGAATCGCGCCGCCATTGTGGTTGCCGGCACCGCTCAAGTTATCCAAATCGACCAGCACAAATTCACTGCCGGCCAAAGCGACGTCGCCGTTCGCGGTAAAGCGGCTGACGCGGTTGTGGGCCGGGTCACCCGGAACTGTGTAATAGACGTAGAGGAAATGATTCGTCGCGAAGTTTGGATCGAACGCTATGCCGAGCAGGCCGCGCTCGCCGTTTGAATCGACCGTCAAACTTACAAACGGCGTCGCCAACAACGAACCATTCTTGACGACGCGCAGCTGTCCACCCTGGAGGCAGACGAAAATCCGGCCGTCCGGTGCGATTTCCATCGCGGTGGGACTCGACAGACCGCCGGCGATTTGGGTCTCAGCGAAACCGGCCGGCAGCGTCGCCGCCGTCGCCGATGAATGCGCGAGCAGGAGAGAGAGAAAGCCGGCAGCAATAGAAATCAACGTCGCGAGACGCCGATCGAATACGGGAGTATGTCTGTAGGCAGCTGTCATGGGTTTTCAATTTCGGGGCGGAAGAGGATTTTGATTCCGTTGCGAAACTACGACGACGAACCTGTGCTACCGGGCGACGAATATGTGAAGAGGGCAAATCAACGTCGCACCATGTCACCTGCAACTCTTTGGCGGTCGGGCTTGCAACAGTTTGGGGCTGGGGACTGTTACTCTGGGGCGTGAGCGGAATTATATCGTTTCGCGTTCAGTTTCGGCCACAAGTTTATTGGACTCGGCCTTACCATTTAATTGATCCTTCTTTTGAAGTATCAATCTGCGCGAGCTCTTCATTCGAACCGTAAAAGAAGCCTTTCATGTTGTCCATCAAAAACCCCTGAGCGTCGACACTGGTCAAATCCAGTCCGTAGTGATTGATGATGCGCGTCTGCGTCTGTAGCCATTCGGCCCAGCACGGTTGGCAAACGTCCGCTCCGATTCGCTGGCCAAGATCGGTTGGTAAGGGTGCATAGCCGAGGGCCGCGCGCTTTTGCCCGCACCGGGCACATTTGATTTCGTCTGGCATGGGTTCGTCTCCTTGGGTCGGATTATAGCCGTGTCAGAACCGGGAGCGGTAGCGACCGGATCAAGTGATACGTTAAGTTCTAATAATTTGCCTGTTGAAGAGATTGATATGGAGCAGCGCTTGATCCGGTCGCTACCGCTCGCGGTTCTGACACTATTGGGCGGCTTTGATAGCGGCGATCGTGTCGTCGTCCTTCGGACGGAACAACCCAAGCGGGCGCACGTCTCGATGAGTAATCACGCCCGCGCGATTGATCACGAAGACGGATCGCGCGACTTTTCCGGGTATCAACGATTGCGCGCCGTACAGGTCCGCGACCTTGCGATCCGTATCGGAGAGCAGACGCAGCGGCAGTTCATGATGTGCGGCGAAGCTCTTGTGCGATTCGACTGAGTTGGTTGAAATGCCGACAACTTCGGCGCCAGTCGCTGCGTAGTCTTCCCAGCGATCGCGCACCGAACACATCTGACGCGTGCAGATCGGAGTCTCGTCGCCGGGATAGAAAAGCAGCACGACAACCTTGCCCTGATGATCTGAGAGTCGCCAGTTCTGCCCGTCGCCGTCGAGCAAACTGAAATCGGGTGCCGGGCTGCCCTCCTGGGGATGCGAAGTTGTTTTCATAGAGGGTAGAGATTAGAGGTTAGAGACCAGAAAAACTCAAACCCAGTCGTTCTGGCCTCTCTGAACTTTGAGAAGTGTCAGAACCACCGCGAAAGCAACGTCAGTACCACCAACGGTCTGCGCTAACCTCTAATCTCTAGACTCTAACCTCTCGTGCTTACTTGATCAGGGACGCGAGACTCGCTGCGGTCACTTGCGTGCGAATCTCCAACTCGTTTCCACGCGTGGTGATTTTCAAATTGTTCAGAGCACTTTCGGCCAGACTCTTACGCGGCTCGGCCATGCGCATAGTAAAGATGCCGCCAAGCTGCTTCAAGCCATCGACTGTATCGCCGAGATTTTTTGCGGCCGTGGCCGAATCAGTCATGGCCACGATGTTCATGGTCACATCAGTTTGCGTGGAGCCGACTGAACCATAGACCTGTTTGATGGCACTGATGTCTTTGGCGAGCGTGTCATTGCCGAGATCCAGGGTGGCGAGCAGCTCGCGCGTGAGGTTGCCGCCAAAGCCGATCACCGCGCTTTGATCCCGTGTCGCCAGCGCGATGAGTTCGGCCGGCGCGCGTCCAGCTTTGCCGGCGTCAATGGCAGCGTGCACGTTGGCGGGACTTCCCATTGCCAACGAATTCTGATCGAGCACGCAAATCGCGAGTTCGCTGATGTGCATGCTCCAAAGACCGAGCAGCTTTAAGTCATCGTTGAGGTTGATAATCGTGATCGTCGCGCCACGGTATTTTTCTTCACGTGACGTCGTGCCCCCGGCCGCGCGCACAGACGCGGCCACGGCGTTCGCGTTGAAACTGCCATGCGCGATCGCCACGGTTTCCAGCTTGGTCGTCCTGGCGTCCGGATAAGTGTAATGAACGCTGAGAGCGACGCGGTCGAACGAACGAAAATCAATCCCGGTCTTGGTCTTGAATTTGTCGACGTCGGCGTTGGCTTGAGCGAGTTTCGCCGGGTCGCCGCCGAGAATTCGCGGCATGGTTTCGTTCAGCATCCGCTTCGCGTCGACGATGGCAAGGGCATCCGATGCCGGCAGGTAACTCGCAATGTTGATTGGCGGTGGCACGGGCCGCCGGGTTTGGGCCGCCACCGACAATAAGACGAGGAGTGGGATCGTTATGACTGACGTGATTGTTTTTTGCACGATAGACCTTTCCATTCTTAAGACGTGCTGTTGCGATGCATCGTTATCAGCTCCGGTTGGCTTTCTTTTGGAGTGCAGCGGCTTGACGCCGCTTTGTGTCAGAACCCTGAGCGGTAGCGATGGGATCCAGCGACCCGTCAAAGTGCGCTGTGATTCCCTTGCTATCGCTCGCAGAAAACAAAAGCGCCGTCCAGCCGGCGCACTCCAAAATTAAACGCGTTCGAGCAAAAGGGCGATGCCCATGCCGCCGCTGATGCACAGGGTTGCCAGTCCGCGCCGAGCTTGCCGCTTTTTCATTTCGTGCAACAACGTCGTGGTGATCCGGACACCCGTACAACCGATGGGATGACCTAAAGCGATCGAGCCGCCGTTGACATTCAACCGTTCTTGATCGATTTGCAATTCACGATCGCACGCAATCACCTGCGCCGCAAAAGCCTCGTTCAGTTCAATGAGATCTACATCTGATAAAGTCAGCCGCTGACGTTCGAGCAACCTGCGCGTGGCCGGCACGGGACCGATTCCCATGATTTCAGGCGGCACCCCGACGATTTCATAGTCGACGATGCGGGCCAGCGGCTCAGCGCCCGAGTCCTGTAAAGCAGTCTCGCTCATGACGACGACCGCGGCGGCGCCGTCCGTTATGCCTGACGAATTGCCCGCGGTGACGGTGCCGTCTTTTGAAAACACCGGCGCCAGCTTCTGCAAACTTTCAATCCTCGTGTCCGCGCGCACGTGCTCGTCTGTGGCGAACGAAGTGACTTCGCCTTTGCGGCCTTTGATTTCCACCGGCGTCACTTCGTCGCTGAACCTGCCCGCGGCTGTCGCAGCGGCCGCGCGTTGCTGAGATCGCAGGGCAAATTCATCCTGTTCGTCGCGGCTGATTTCGTATTGCCGGGCGAGCTTCTCGGCCGTCTCGCCCATCACGAGCCCTGAAAGCGGATCGTTAAAGCCGTCGCGATACATCCCGTCAATCAACTCGACGTGGCCCAGGCGCGTGCCCCAGCGCGCGCCTTCGGCGAAATAGGGAACGCGCGACATGCTTTCGGTACCGCCCGCGAGCACGATGTTGGCCCGGCCCAGCATAATCTTCTCGGCCGCGAGAATGATTGCGCGCAATCCCGATCCGCACGCCTGGTTAACGGTGAAAGCCGGCACCGTATCAGGCGCGCCGGCGCGAAATATGATTTGTCGCGCGACGTTCGGACCGCCTCCGGCCTGACGCGCGCAACCCCAGATGGAATCGTCGAGTTGATCGGCCCGCACCTGCGCGCGCAGCAAACTCTCTTTGGCAGCGATGACACCGAGATCGGCAGCACTAAAAGTTTTTAGCGAACCACCGAAACGTCCAATTGGTGTGCGGACAGCGCCTGCAAGAAATACAGCAACGTTCATTCGATTAACTCGATGTTAGCATAGCGCGCGATGCCTCCCGCAAACGGCGCATCGTCCATCGCTCCGGCGTTGTTCGACTCTGCATTGCGACAACTCGTTGAATTTGCAGACAGCCATGCAGAGTGGTTCATGACGGAAGGCGGACGTGTGCCTTTGGAAATCAATCGCGGCGATTTTGATTTCGCGCCGGCTCACGGACGTCTCATTTTCTCGGCATGGACGCCACAGGGATCGCGGACCTGGCGAATCAATGAGTGGCACCGTTCGGACGACAAATTAACGTTGCGCGCGAGTCGCAGAATGGGAGCTGAGACGACGGTTATCGAGCTTGTGCCGCGAGCTTCGGCCAGGGCTTTGGTTGCCACCATCGCCGCGGCCAGGCAGGAACGATGCGAGCGGTTGGCGCAATTGATGACCGAGGGTTTAGCGGATAGGGTGTTGGGCATCGACAAAGCCAGCCGTTTAGACGGCGGACTTGTCCGCCGTGAGGGAGCCGCACAAGTGCGGCCTCTAAACGCGAGTCACCCTTCCATAAAGATCGAACGCGCCGCGTTGAGTCCCGGCATGCGCCGCGATCAACCTGGTCGTTATGCGCGAGTGATTCTGCGATCACCATACGAACGAGTCGCGGCCACGGCCATCGTCGCGCTAAGCGATCCGCGCAATGTTGACTCGCTCTTCTCGTCCGCGTTGTTATGGTTCACCCGGCTGCAATCAACTCCCAGGCGGCCGGCCATCAATCGGCTGCTTCTGGTGGTCGAACAGAATATTCTCGAAGCTGCTCGCCAGCGCTATGTGCTTTTGCATGAGGCGCTGCGTGAGCGCGTCGCGTTGTGGCAAGTCGATGACGATTGGCAGACGGTCCAACCAACGCCGCAGTGGGAACGACGATATCTTTGGCGCAAAAAACTTCCACGCTTCCCGCCGGTCATCGACACCTCAGCGACTGAGCGAGTGAATGACCTGGTTGGGTTAGCGCCCGCAGCCATCGACGTGGTCGCCTCTCGTCATGGGCACACGCTTCGCTACCACGGTCTGCCATTCGCCCGCGTGCGCCGCGTCATGGAAAGAGATCACGTCTGGTTTGGCATTGAAGGATCGCCGCGCCGCTTGTCGGCTGCGCATCGGCATCTCGAGTTCGCGAAGCTCTTCAGTGACCTGCAAACATATCGCAGCGAGAAGTGCCGCGATCGACGTCATTGGTACTATCGATCCGCGGGTGAAGCCTGGCTGGAATCAATTCTGCGGCGCGACATCACTAAACTCGATCCCGGCTTGATCATCGCGCCGCTGCATGCGCAGTTTCGCACTTCACCAGGCGGCGCGCTGGGAAAGGGCGGTCCGCGGCCCATCGATCTGTTGGCCCTGCGTCACGACGGCCGGTTGGTAGTGATTGAGTTGAAGGTAAACGAAGATCGCGAGCACGTCTTTCAGGGCGTCGATTACTGGCGCCGGGTCGAAGCGCATCGGCGCCGCGGACATATCAGCGCCGCCAGGCTGTTTGGCGATCGCGACCTCAGCGATGAATCCCCGTTGGTTTATCTGGTGGCGCCCACGCTCCATTTTCATCCCTCATTCGCGACCCTGGGGCGCACGATTGCAGCGGACATTGGAATTTATCGTTTTGATATCAATGAAGATTGGCGTGCGGGCGTGCGCGTCGTGCGCCGGGAGCGGGTTAACACTTGAAGGGCGGTCAGTGCAAGCGAAGTAGGTCGCGGCTATGTGGTGCCGCTGATTCAGATGGGTTGTTCGATAGATTCGAAGCGGAACTTACTTGCCTCAAGGTATTCCTGAACCGTTTCGCACGCGAGCCATTGTCTATTGAGGAT
>Ga0207511_100008_pt1 | contig 59700 bp, 47 predicted proteins | sample NitcycUWRSCHO22C_FD_188265 | JGI IMG/M metagenome (GOLD analysis project Ga0207511, IMG submission 188265) | Soil microbial communities from Arlington Agricultural Research Station in Wisconsin, USA - Nitrogen cycling UWRJ-SCHO22-C (SPAdes) | ecosystem: Environmental > Terrestrial > Soil >... | reverse complement strand
GGGCGGGGACAAGCCCCGCCCCTACAGTGCATCTCGCTCGCTCGGAACTACTGACCTCATCGCGCGACGATCTTTTTTATCTCAGCGTTAGCCTGGTTCATCGCGTCTTCCGCAGACAACTCACCGCTGTTCGCTTTCGACAGATAGATGCCGAACGCGTTTTCGATTTCATTCCACTGCGGCGTACGCGGCCGCGGGCGCGAAGACTCGAGCGATTCAAGTTGAGCGCGATAAGCCGGAAACTTTGCCTGCAACTCAGGATCGGTGAAGACTGATCGACGCGTCGGCGGGTTGCCGCGTTCGGCCGAAAGTTTCATCTGCGCGGCGCTGGTGGCCCAAAGGAGAAAGTCCATGGCCGCTTCAGGATTTTTCGCATCGCGCGGGATGGCGATCAGCCAATTGCCAATCTCAGCGCGACCCGGATTTTTTCCGCGCGGCAGCTGGGCAAATTCCATCTTGCCGATTACTTTTGACTTCGTTTCGTCGTTGAAAGAACTGATCCACGCCGGCCAGTTGATCGACATCGCGGCCGTGCCCTGCAACAGATGCGCGCCGACTTCGTCTGCGTTGAAGCTCGCATAGCCGGGCGGCGAATACTTGCCCAGCTCGATCATGAACTTGAGTGCCGCAACTCCTTCGGGACTGTTCACCGCCGGTTGTCCTGACGCATCAAACATTTCGCCGCCAAACGCCCAGAAGATCGGCATGAAGTCCGCCACGGCCGCATTGCCCTGCGCCGCGCGCATCACGTACCCGTAGACCTTACTACTGCCGGGCGCGCCATTAGTCTCACGTTCGCTGACGGTCTTCGCGGCTGAGAGTACGTCGTCCCAGGTGGCGGGCTCTTTCAAGTTGTATTTCTGGAAAAGATCCTTTCGATAAAAAAACAACTGCGAGTTGCCGACGTATGGCAGCGCATAGAGCGCGCCGGTCTGATATGGATGACGACAGAGCGCGATTGATGCCGGAATGAAATCATTCTCGGGATCGGTTTTACCCCGCTTCTGCAACAGCGGACCAAAATCCGTAAGCGCATTCAACGACGCGAATTTCGGAAACCACGGATCGTCGAGCATGATCAGATCGTAGGCGCCGGTGTGCGAGTTCAGATCGATCAGCTCTTTTTCAAACAGGTTCGCATACGGAAATTCCGCGATCTCGATGTGCACGCCGGTTTGCTCTTCATAATCCTTGGCCGCCTGCCGCAGCGCGTCGCCTTCGACCCCGGAGTTGATCGCGAGTGTCAGCGTCTTACCGTTACGAGCGCGCCCGCAACTAGCGAGCAAGAAAACAACCGACGCAATCGTGGCGATTACCGCAGTAAAGATGATCAATCGAGACTGGGGAGTTCTGCGCATGTTGGCGCGCTACATTAGCCGGAAAGCAGCGCACATTCAAGACTCTATGCAGGCCGGCCGATTCGCAGTAGAATGCGCGCGATTTTGGAGTGCGGCTTTCGCTAATCAATACCGATGGTGTTCCGCGGCTTGGTTTGAACGTACCTCGGCACCTGCGATGGTAAAGTCAATCTACGCATTCAAAATCGACCGGCTGAATATCGCCGAAGACTATTAAAAGCGGCGTCAAGCCGCCGCACTCCAAAGAAGGAGACTTATGCAAACCAGGAAGTCACTCGCTCTGCTCGTCATGATTCTTGGCGTCGCCCTAGCGATTTCCGCGCAAACTACGCGCCGGCCTTTGAAGCTCGACGACCTGGCGCGCTTCCGCAATGTGGGTGGCCCGGAGATTTCACCGGACGGTCAATGGATTGCCTACACCGTCTCGACCATCGACACAAAGGAAGACAAGAGCAGCACGCATATCTGGATGGTCGGTTACGACGGCCGAAACGATCGGCAGATCACTTTCAGCACCGACAGCGAAGGCGCGCCGCGCTGGAGTCCCGATGGAAAGTTTCTTTCGTTCACGTCAGGCCGCTCATCCGGCAAACCCGGCGTGCGTGGAAGTCAGATCTGGCTGTTGGATCGCAGCGGCGGTGAAGCTTATCAGCTCACCGATTTCAAAGGCCGCCTGCAAGGTTACGAATGGTCGCCCGATGCGAAGCGGATTGCCGTGCTGATTGGCGATCCCGATCCGGATGCGCCCGACCCGAGTGCGACCCCGGCGCCCGGCACACCGCCGAAACCGCCCAAGCCGATTGTGATCGATCGTTATCGCTACAAGCAGGACGTGCAGGGTTACCTGCTTTCAGGCCGGCACACCTACATCTATCTCTACGACATCGCGACGAAGAAACTCGAGCGACTGACTAAGAGCAAGTGGGATGAATCGTCAATCTCATGGTCGCCCGACGGCAAACGAATCGCGTTCATGACCAATCATGCAGACGATCCGGATCGCGATCCGGCGGCCCAGCTCTACGTCGCCGACGCGCAAGCCGGATCGACAGAGAAACTTTTGACGACGGCTGACAATCGGGCGAACCGTTCACGCCCGGAATGGTCGCCCGACGGCAAGTGGCTCGCTTTCACTGAAGGCGACGAAAAAAAATACGGCGCTTACAACATGGAGCACCTGGTGATGGTGCCCGCCGACGGCAGTGCGCAGCCGACGCGCGTCAAAGCTGTGGAGGATCTCGATCGCGGTGTGGGTGGCTTGCGCTTCGTGGGTGACTCGCTGATTGCTTCGGTAACCGATGACATGTCGGTTTATCCGATCGCGATCAGGAACAACGCGGTCACACGTCTGCTTGATCGCCCGGTTGTCGTTTCCAGTCTGTCGATGGCGGGCGGGCATACCGTTTTGCTTTCCGGCAACGACAACAAGCCGACTGAAATTTATGCGATGGAAGGCAAAAAGCTGCGGCAGGTCACGCATCAGAACGATGCTTTGATGAATGAACTTCAGGTTGGTGAGACCGCGGAAGTGAGCTTCAAGAGCAAAGACGGCACTGAAGTTCACGGGCTGATTACCTTGCCATTTGGATATTCAACCGTGGTCAAGACTCCCTACGCGCTCCCGCTGCTGCTGCGCATTCACGGCGGACCAAACGGTCAGGACCAGCATTCGTTCAGTATCGAGCGCCAGTACTTTGCCGCGAACGGTTACGCAGTTCTGAACGTGAATTATCGAGGCAGCTCTGGGCGCGGCCAGAAATTCTCGCGGGCCATTTTTGCCGATTGGGGAAATTACGAAGTCCAGGATCTGGAGGCCGGCGTCGACCACGTCATCGCCAAAGGCTACGCCGATCCTAATCGCCTGGGCGTCGGCGGCTGGAGTTACGGCGGCATTCTGACTGACTACATGATTGCCACCGACACGCGCTTCAAAGGCGCGACCAGCGGCGCGGGCACCGCCTTCACCGTCGCGTTCTACGGCACCGACCAGTACATCATTCAATACGATTACGAGATTGGCCCACCCTGGAATCCGAAGGCCTGGGAAACCTATGTCAAGATCTCTTATCCGTTTCTGCACGCCGATCGCATCAAGACACCGACGCTGTTTCTCGGCGGCGAACGCGACTTCAACGTGCCCGTACAGGGCGGACAGCAGATGTACCAGGCGCTACGCAGCCTCGGCATAGAAACTCAGCTCGTGATCTATCCGAACGAATTTCACGGCATCACGCGGCCGAGTTATGTGAAGGATCGCTACCAACGCTATTTAGACTGGTACGACAAGTATGTGAAGAAGAATGCTCCGACGAAGAATGATACCGAGGCGGGAAGCGTTAGTGTGCCTTTGAAATAGCGGCATCAGGCGGGCACACTTTGACAGCCCCGCGGGAAGCCGCGTCAAACCTTATCCATAGCCGCAAGCCCGAAGCGATCGGATGCGATTACGCGGGGACCGATTGCGTGTCGAGGTTATTCATCGGTCGGAAAAACTCCGCGCACACAGTTCGCGAGATTCCTTTGCAATCTCTTGATGCAGATCGCGCGGGACACCCCTTTCGCAATGCAACGTTCGAATTGCTTGATGGCCGCTTCAATGCATGCCAGGTTGATTGGCGGGATAGCAGCGGCGGCTTTTTTAGCCGACTTCTTGGCGGATTTTTTAGAAGCTTTCTTCGTCCCACGTTTGGTAACCATAAGATCCGACTCCTAGTGAATGAAGTCTAACAAGAACGAAACTGCTGAGACCTGAGGCAGGTTCGATCGATAACTTGCTAGATCGCTGAACGTCCTCTGTAACGTTGAGGATGTTCGGCCAAGCCTCGGGGCGGAGTGACAATATTCCGATTAGCACCGCATAGTCAATAAAACAATTCTTAAAAGTGCATCGAGGTGCCGGCTGCTGATGGCTTCAAAATGAAAAGGCGGACCCGGACAAACTGGAGTGACAGTGTGGAGAGTGACGATACCGCGTGCCCGACACCGGCGGACTGAAGAGTCGATAGTCCGCGGCCGATAGACGAAAGCCGCGATTATGAGAGTTGTGATTCTGGTGTATTATTCGCAACTCTCTTGACCAGAATCGTGATGCCTAAGAGCCTTCTCTATCGTCTGTTCGGTGTCGGCAGAATTCCAAAGCTGATCGGTGACCGGCTGCGGATGGAAGGCGTCGTCATAGCTGACGAAGGTATTCCCGGTTCGGTCACATATCGTGACTTTCGCGCGCCCGGAAGATATTCGTCGTGGCGGAAGCAGGCGTTCATTGGCTCGGTCGTGGTCACCAACATTCGTCTGGTCGCGCTGATGTCTGGCAGGTTCGCGATCGACGTGCCGTTCAATGACGCGCGAATTCGCGGGCTCCAGATGTCACGCGAACGCGATTCCCTGTTGATTAAATTCGACGCCGGTCTGTTTCATGATGATTGGTCGGGGACGCTTGAATATCGTTACCGGACATCACAGGCGGCAGAGGTCTTGAAATGGATTCACGAGTTGACCCAAACATGAAGCGAAGATTTCTTAAACTTATTTCGTGCGGGGTGGCGTTGCTTGGTCTGGCGATCAGCTTGAGCCCGACGGGTCATGCCCAACAGGCGTGGTCATTGAACGGCGACTGGAGCGGTGAATCGATTTGCGCGGGCAACAACCCTTCCTGCCACGACGAGCGTGTCGTCTATCGCATTCAAATGGATTTTGCGGATCCGACGAAGGTCAGGATCGGCGCAGACAAGATCGTCGACGGCAAGCTGGAATTTATGGGCGATATCTTTTTGAAATATGACGCCGCGAAGCAGACGCTCACCGGCGATATGCAGAGTCCGCGCTACAAAGGCATCTGGGAATTTACCGTCAAAGGAAACATCATCGAAGGAACGTTGAGCATCTTCAATCCCGAAAAAACTGTCGGCCGTCGCATTCGCGTGCAGCGGAACGGAACGTCTCAGGCCGACTCGGCAACCGCGGCCAAACATGCCGCCGGCACGTTCGAGGTGAAACTCGCGCCGCAGGATGACAAGTCAGACGACAAATCGATGGGCCGCATGACGATGGAGAAACAGTGGCACGGCGCGATGGAAGGAACCAGCACCGGCCAGATGTTAACCGGCGGAGACCTGGCAAAAGGATCGGCGACTTATGTGGCGATTGAAAAATTCAGCGGCACGATTGACGGCCGCAAAGGAACCTTGCTCTTTCAGCACATTGGCACTTTGAATCGCGGCGTGCAGGACCTGAACATCACGGTCGTACCTGACTCAGGGACTGGTGAGTTGCAGGGCATCTCAGGCAAGCTGACGGGCAAGATCGAAAACGGCAAGCACTTCTACCAATTTGATTACACGATTCACTAGGCCAGGAATATTCGCGCGGTTCATTCAGTTGTCGCTCATCATCCTTGCAGTGGCGCTGGTCTCTTGTCAGAAGCAACCGCCGGTTAGCCGTGACACGCATCCTGCGCCGTCGGCCACATCGCTGCGCGGACCGGCCGGGTTTGGTCCGCCGGTGATGAATAAACCGTATCCGGGCACCGGCGTCGTAGCCTCAATCAACAAGCCGGAAGGCTGGATCGAAATCAATCACCAAGAGATCAAAGACTTGATGCCGGCAATGCAGATGGAATTCAACGTCAAAGACAAGTCGCTGCTCGACAAGGTGAGCGTCGGCGATCGCGTCGATTTCACGATCGTCGAAACTGAGAAGGGCGAGTATTTGACGGAAATAAAACGAAAGCCGGCGACCTCACCTTAGCGCTTGACGCGCATCACTGCGGTCCAATTCGTTCAGCAACTTTTGTGATTGGTTGAGATAGGCGTGCGCTTGTCGCCAGTGAATCGCGACGGTGTAAGGCACGGTCGAAATGAAAGCCGCGTCAGCCGGCGATTGCGTTTCGTCTGCGGCCGCGAGCGCTGAGACACTGACGACGCGCGGGTGATCGATTTGTCGCCACCAGAAAAAGCCATCGCGAAACGAATCGAGCGTGTTGGTTAATTGCAGCTTCAACCTTCCGGCGGGCATTTCATCGAGCAACGGCTGCACTTCCGCGTTGACTGTCGCTAATTCCCGCTCGAAGGCTCGCACGGACACGCGGGCCAGCTTCCGGCCAGCTTCAAAATCTCCGAGCGAGCGATAGACAATGACGTCTTCGTCCAGCCGCTTCAATGCGGCGATCGCTTTGGCTTTCGCATAGCGCGATGTTGGTTCATTCGCCGATCGATTGAGTTGGGCGAGGGCCTGGCCCTGGGCCGCCGTAGCGGCCAGCAGCAAACTGAGACTTGAAAGGGCAAGAGACAGACGGAACATACGAGTAGCTCAAGTCGGCTAACTTGCGGCTTCGCGATTAACGGATCTGCGCAAATTAACAATTCGCGCCACAGTGTTTCGTTGCATGAGTTATAAACTCGCAATATCATGCGCCTTTCAGAAGCCCGACCGTCAGGGAGGGCAACGTGGGAGATCGATCAGCATGGTCACGCAGCATGCCCTCCCTTAGCGTCGGGCTTCTGATACGGAGGTAATATGAATCGTCCAGCAGAAACTGAATACGCGCCCTACTATCAAGCCTACGTCGATCAGGTCAGTGAGAATGACGTCATCGCGGTGATGCGCAGCGAACTTGACGATCTTGATGTGCTGCTTGACCGCGTGCCGGCAGAGAAAGAAACGTATGCCTACGAAGAGGGTAAGTGGACCATCCGGCAGGTAATCGGTCATCTGGTCGACGGCGAGCGGGTGTTCGGCTATCGCGCGTTTTGCATTGCGCGCGGTGAGAAGCAGAACCTGCCGGGATTCGAGCAGGACGATTACCTGCAAACGGCGCCTTACAACCACATCGCCCTCGAGGACTTGTTGAGTGAGATGCGGCTGGTGCGTCTGTCGAACATCGCGATGTTTCGCACGCTCGATGAAGCGGCCTGGAGCCGCGTCGGCCTCGCCAACAATAATGAAGTCAGCGTCCGGGCCATTGCTTTCATCATGGCCGGCCATGTGCGGCATCACATGAAGGTGCTGAAGGAGAAGTATTTGTCCCGCCAGGACTCAGCCACAAATGCAAACATTTAAATCCGGATCGGGAAAACGGTTTCGATCGGCGAGCTGGGCTCCGTACTTATCTGCGGCGATCCGTGTTCATCTGTGGCTATTGGTTGTCGCCTCGTGCTGCGTGACGGCCTTCGCGCAATCAACCGTGCGCGATTATCGCCGCGCGCATGAGCGCCAGATCATTGATGAGTTCACCCGCCTGCTCGCAATTCCCAACGTCGCTGCAGACAAAGAGAACATCCGGCGCAACTCACAATTCATTTTCGAGATGATGCAGCGGCGCGGGTTGAGTCCGCAGTTGCTCGAAGCCAAATCGAAAGACACGCCGCCGGCGGTTTACGGCGAATGGAAGATCGCCGGCGCGACGCAATCAATAATTCTTTACGCTCACTATGACGGCCAGCCCGTCGATCCGAAAGCGTGGACCGCTTCGCCGCCGTTTCAGCCGACCTGGCGATCGGCGCGCGCCGACAAGGGAGGACAAGTCGTCACGCTGCCGGCCAGTGGTGAAATTAACTCTGAGTGGCGCATCTACGCGCGCGGCGCTGCGGATGACAAAGCCGGGGTGATGGGAATCCTCACCGCGTTCGACGCTTTGAAGGCGCAGGGGGCGGCGCCTTCTTTCAACATCAAGTTTCTCTTCGAGGGCGAAGAGGAGGCCGGCTCGCCGCATCTCGGCGAGATCATCGATCTGCATAAAGACTTGCTTCAATCGCAAGCGTGGATCATCTGCGATGGCCCGGTGCACCAATCAGGCCGCAAGGAAGTCGTCTTTGGCGCGCGTGGCGATCAAAACGTCGACGTGACCGTGTATGGACCAAAGCGCCCGTTGCACAGCGGTCACTACGGGAACTGGGCGCCGAACCCGGCGATGCTGCTCGCGCACTTGCTGGCTTCGATGAAAGATGAATCGGGGCGGGTGACGATTGCCGGCTGGTATGAAGGGGTCGAGCCGCTCGGTGATGCAGAGCGGCGCGCGATTACCGAAGCCCCGGCGTACGACGATCAGATTCGCGCGGAACTCGGCATCGCCAAAACCGAAGGCAACGGCAAACTGCTGATGGAAATGATCAATCAGCCGTCGCTGAACATCAATGGGATCAGCAGCGGTGATGTCGGCGCGCTGGCCCGCAATGTAATTCCCACGACCGCCACGTCAGTGCTCGACCTGCGTCTGGTAAAAGGCAACGATTACCGGAAACAGATTCAGCATCTGATGGACCATATAAAAGCGCAGGGCTTTTTCGTCATCGATCATGATCCGACAGATGCAGAGCGTCAGGAACACGCGCTCATCGCGAAAGTGACGGCGCGCGCCGGCGGCTACAACGCCGAACGCACCCGCATGGATTTGCCAATCTCAATCGCGGTCGTCAAGGCCGTGCAATCAACCTCGAAAGATCCCATTGTGAAGTTGCCGACGTCCGGTGGCAGTCTGCCGCTATCGATCATCACCGATCGTTTGCAGACCGTCACCATCAGCGTGCCGATTGCGAATTATGACAACAATCAACATGCTGAGAATGAGAACCTGCGACTGCAAAACCTCTGGGACGGAATCGAAACGCTGGCGGCCGTGATGTTGTTGAAGATGTAATTTGGAGTGCGGCGGCTTGACGCCGCGCTGTCGTGTCAGTACCCAGAGCGGTAGCGATGGGATCATGTGAGCCGTCGAACAGGGCATCCTGATCCGGTCGCTACCGCTCCCGGTACTGACACGCTAACAGGAGCAAAGCCGACATGACGGAATCCCAACAATTGATTTCTTATCTGCGTAATTCCGCGTTCTTGTGCGGCTGCTTCGCCTTTTTGCTTTTCACCGCCGCGCCCGCGTTCGCGCAACACGGCGGCAAGGCTGAACCTTTGCGCATAGACTTTGTGACCGGCAGAGGCACCGCCACCGAACGCGGCACCGTACGCAACAGCGAACAGTATGAATATTCGGTCACCGCCAGGAAAGGGCAGCGAATGACAATCAAGATCACGTCGACGCCTGCCAAGTCAGCGGTCTTTCAAGTACTGGGCGAGAGCCAGGACACACTCGGCCTCGAGCATGATGCAAACTTCGATGTTTCGATCGTGCTGCCGAAAGACGGCGATTACTTCATCAGCGTCAGCCGGCCCACGTCCACGAAAGGCCGGTCGAGGTTTACGATGACGATTGCGATCAGATGATCACGCTATCGGCTATTCACGTGCCGCTATGACTATCCGATCACTAGTTGCGGGCTGCATCCTGGTCATCGCCCCCGCCTGGGTGGTGGCCCAACCTGCGAGAGGCGATGCGAGCGCACGCGAAGAATACGCCGTTTACTCAGCGCTCATATCTCAAAAATTTGTACGGGACGACACGCGCTTAGTTGTGATCACGAATCCGACGTGCTGTGCAAACGAGGACCTCGACGTCTGGAGAATGAAAGCACTTGAGCCGTTTTCGGCCGACGCCCTCGAAAGTTTCAAAACAGCCAACAAGCAGTCAGTACACTTGGAACGGGAGTTTACACTGTCTGTCACTTACCGAATCGTCGACTACAAAAGCATCGAGGAGCTTTTTGCGTCGATAATGCTGGATGAAGCGTGGAAGAAGTTTTATGAAATGTATCCACAATCAAACGGATACCTTCGTCTGTCGCGCGTCGGATTCAATAAAGAGCGGACTGAAGCACTTGTGAGCACAGGCTGGATGCGCGGAGAACTATACGGCGAGGGGAAGTGGTACCTGCTCACTAAAGTAAACGGCGCCTGGCGCGTGCAGCGTTCCGTTGGAACATGGATCAGTTAACGATGCGAAGAAAAATCATTGTCTACATCGCCACCAGCGCTGACGGTTTCATCGCGCGGAAAGATGGCGCGGTTGATTGGCTGGATCGTCCCAGTCCCAAAAGCAATTACGGGATGATGGAGTTCTGGAAATCAATCGACACGATCCTTTTCGGGCGCAAGACCTACGACATGAGTGTGAAGTTTGTGAAAGAGGGCAAGGCCACGCCGGACATGTTTGCCGGCGTCAAGCACTATGCTTTTTCACGCAAGCCGCCGAAGAAAGTTCTCTACGGGTTTGAATTTGTCAAAGAGCCGATCAAGAAATTTGTAAAGCGGCTGCGCGCAGAAAAAGGCAAGCACATCTGGATGATGGGAGGCGCCGGCATCATCGGATCGTTTCTCGATGCCGGCGAGATCGACGAGTTCATTATTCATGTTATTCCGACCTTCATCGGCCAGGGCATTCCGCTGATCGCGCCCAGGCGCCGGACGGTGCCGCTCCGTCTGCTTTCATCGAAGAAGTTTCGCGACGGTGTGGTGAGACTGCACTACGAGGTGATACGTAAATGAAACTCGTCCCGCTCGCGGCCGTCATGATTACGGCTCTCTTATTCACGGCCGACCCCGTCTCGGACCACCCGCAAACCAAAACGAATTACGAAGTCTACGCCCTGAGTTACGGCGTCTATCCCGATTTTCCGGTTTCCGCGCTGCTGGCCGGTGCTGATAAGACTCGCAAAATCGATTTGCAGATGATGGTTTGGCTGGTGCGCGGCGGCGGCAGGAATATTCTGGTGGACACCGGTTGTTACCACGAGAACGTAGTCAAAGGAAAAGGCATCAAGGATCTCATCAAAGCTTCCGATGCAGTTGCGAAGCTTGGTCTGGCGGCGACAGACATCACCGACGTCGTCATCACGCACATGCATTGGGATCATGCCGACGGCATGGACTTGTTTCCGAACGCAAAGATTTGGATTCAGCAGGACGAGTACGGCTACTACACCGGCGCCGCCTGGCGCGCGGGTGGAAAGCACGGCGGCATCGAACCTGACGACGTGTTGACGCTGGTGAAGCTGAACATGGCTGGAAAGGTAAATCTCGTCGGTGGCGACAACGTCGAGATCATCGACGGCATTAGGGTGTACACCGGCGGGCGGCACACTTATGCGTCGCAATACGTGAGCGCGCGCACCGCAAACGGCACGGTCGTCATCGCTTCCGACAATATGTATCTTTACGAGAACCTCGAAAAGCACGCGCCGATCGCGCAAACCTTCGACGCCGATTCAAATCTTAAAGCGCAGGATCGAATGAAAGAGATGGCGTCGAAGCCTGACTTGATCGTGCCGGGACACGATCCGGCAGTGTTTGTGAAGTTTCCGAAACCGGGAAACGGCGTGGCGAAGATTGAATAGGCGTCGTATGGAGCGCGGGCATCCTTGCCCGCAAAGCGTGCGCAACACGTTTGTTAATCTTCGTTCGCGCTTCGCGCTCATGCGGGCAGGGATGCCCGCGCTCCAAGCGAGGCGCTCACTCAGACGTCAAGCCTCGGCCGTCTTCAATTTCTTCGGCGGCTTCTTCTGCGCGGCTTTCTCATCCGGCGGCGGCGTCTCTTCCGTGGTCAGCTTATTAATCAACATCTGTTGCAGGAAGCCGACGATGTTGCCGACCAACCAGTAAAGCAATAGACCCGCCGGCGCGCTCCACAGAATGTAGAGCATGAAGAGCGGCATGCCGACCGCCATCATTTTTCTTTGCAGCGGATCGGCCGAAGGTGCGGGTGTCAGCAACTGCAGGACAATCATCGAGCCGCAGAACATGATCGGCAGGATGCGCAGGACATAGAGGAAGTAAGGTTCAGGCCCTGACAAGTCAGGAATCCACAAAAATGTCGCCTGACGGAAATCGATCGAGATGGTGATCGCCGTGTAGAGCGCAAACAGAAACGGCATCTGAATCAGCAAAGGCAAACAGCCGCCCAGCGGGTTTGCTTCCTTCATCAAACGCAGCTGCTCCATCTGCAATTCCTTCAGACGCGGATCGCTCTGCTTCATTCCCTTCAATTGCTCTTGCAGCTCTTTCATGCGCGGCGCGTACTTCTGCGCCTTCTTCATCTTGCGCGACGACTGCCACTTGAGCGGGAAGAAGAGCGAGTAAATGAAGATGGTGAAGAGAATGATCGCGATGCCGTAGCTGCCGGTGATGCGCTGCAACCGATCGATGGCCCAGAGAATCGGCACCGCCAGCGCGCGCCGCATGCTGCCGAGAAAACCGTAATTGATAACTTCACCGAGATCGATTTGCGGACCGCCCGTGCCGGCGATTTCTTTGCTGGCGCCGTCGAGCAGGCGATGATCTTTCGGCCCGACGAAGATTTGCGTTTTCGATCCGTCGGCCGGCACCGGCACCAACCCGCTGACCAGAAAACGCTCTTCCGGTTTGCCGTTGGTTTTGTGTTCGTAAGGGACCGTGCGGTATTCGAGACCGGCAATCGGGCGCGCCGGGACGGCCACCATCGCAAAGTAAGTATCGTCGACTCCGGCCCATTGCACCGGTCCATCGATCGCATCGCGATCAACCGGCTTCGTTGTCGGCGACTTCAAGCTCAGCCATTCGAAGAGCGAACTGAAGAGGCCGTTGTTCCGCCGGTCAGAGTGGACTTGCTGCGAATTAATGCGATTAACACTGCCGTTGACCATCGCCAGGCCTTCGGGCGCGTACGAATAAAAGCTGTAATGCTCGATGGACTGGTCGCCGATGCTGGGACCGACGACGAGCCTGGCGCTGGGCACCGGCTGGCTGTTGCGGGTGATCTTTAATTCAAGCTCGGCGATATAACGATCGGCGAAAAAGGTCAGACGCTTGGTTACATCAAGTCCGGTGCCGTCGTCATGGATCACGAAATCGATCTGTTTCGATCCCGTCGGCACGTTTATCGTTTCGTCGCCGCTCTCGGCGTTAGGCCCAAAAGTTCGGTAGTTTCGATTCGCGAGCAGACCGTCAACCGCCGCATCACCCGTTTCCAGCTGAAACGGTCGCAGGATTTTATCCGCTGGCACGCCTTCCGGCGGCGAAGATATCAGTTCCAGCGGGTGCGGATTGTTTTTGGTTGACAACGCGCCGTGAATCTCGCGGCCCGTGTTCTTGTTCTTCGTGAGGATCCAACTGGTCGCGACTGCGCCCCGCGTATCAAGCGTGGCCTGGTAGAGCGGCGTGACGATCTTCAGTTTTCGTTGCGGGACGTTATCAGTTGCTGGGGCCGTGGCAGTGGCCGGCACCGGGGCCGGCGTCGCCGTGGCTACGGCCAGCGCTGTGGGCGAAGCGTTAGGCGAGGCCGGCTGCTGAACGTTGGCATTCGCGTTGGCGTTCGCGTTCTGTGGCGGTTTGGGCGGCGGAAAAACCCAATTCCAAACAATAAGGATGGCCGCCGAAGCGACCAACGCGAGGATGAATCGTTGTTGGTTTTTCATTCGAAACTTACTTCACTGGATCGTAACCACCGGCGCAAAACGGTTGACACCGGAGCAAGCGCCAGATCGCCATTCCGCTCCCACGCAACGCTCCATGCTTTTCGATGGCTTCACACGCATACTCAGAGCAGGTTGGAACAAAGCGGCATGACGGTGGCAACCACGGCGAGATTGCTGCTTTATAGAACTTCAAAAGCGAAACCAAAATCGTTCGCATCTTAAGTAGCACAGACTTCAGTCTGTGATTAATCAGCGGAACACAGACTAAAGTCTATGCTACCGCTCGTTCCGCGCGACCTGTTCGACAATCTTACGAAACTCGCGGAAGCGAAGTTCTTCGTTCGATGTCAGTAGCGATCGCTTGGCGTTGATGACCCAATCGTAACGTCGTGCCAGGCCGGATAACTCTTCACCACTGCGGCGAAACAGTTCTCGCAACAAGCGCCGCGCGCGATTGCGATCGACCGACTTTCCGATGGCTTTGGTCGACGCCGTCAATCCCAGACGATGGTAACCAAATTCGTTCCTGCGTAAAAAAGCGGCCATCAAACGGCCGTCATAACGTTGCCCTTCGGCGTAAACTTTTTGGAATTCGGCGCGCCCGCTGATGCGGCATCGCTTTGGCAACGCCTCGGTTCGCTTGGCTGGCGTCGCAGTCAATCCGAAAATACTCCGCTTAGTAGTGCGACGGTGTCAGGCGTTTGCGGCCCTTGGCGCGGCGCCTTTTCAGCACCAGTCGGCCGTTCTTAGTCGCCATGCGCGCGCGGAAACCGTGCGTCTTGGCGCGGCGGCGATTGTTAGGTTGAAAGGTTCGCTTCGGCATAGTTAAGAATTCTCCACTTCAAGGAAAACACCTAGCCTAAAGGCGCGCGGAAGTGATGTCAAGGCAAGCGGTAAGGGTGCTTGACGGTGCGCAAAATCGCGTGTTAGCCTTCAAAGCTTTCGAGGGATAAACGCAGTTGGGTCACTGATAACTGAAGTCCCCGTCGGTCTTCCAGTGAAAGACGACACTTCGGATCGGAGGTTCGCGATCCGAATTCAACCCCAGCGCAAAAATTTATGCCTGTCCTACTCGGTTTTGCCGAAGACTCAATTCAACTTGTGCCTGACGGCACCATGTTGCTGCATGTCATCATTATTCTGGTAATGGTGTATGTGCTGAACGCCACGCTCTTCAAGCCGATCAACCAAATTCTGGCAGCCCGCGAAAAGCGAACAAAGGGCCGTCTCAGCGAAGCGCAGGAAATCATGGCGAGCGTCACCGAAAAGACGAGCGATTACGAAAAGTCGCTGCGTCAGGCGCGCGCCGAAGCTTATGCATACAGCGAAGCGCAGCGCACAGAGGCGATGAAGGACCGACAGCAACGCGTGAACGAAATGCGGGCCCAGTTGGCGGCATCACTCGCGCGCGAGAAGCAGGCGATCGATCAGCAAGCCGGCAGCGCCCGGGCTGAGTTGGACAGCGAATCAAGAAAAATCGCCGCCGAGATCGGCAGCCGCATTCTTAACCGGCCGATCGGCTAAGCCATCAATTGATGATCTTCGCACTCATTTTTATTGTCTCTGCGGACAATCCACCCTGGTGGGACTATCCCGGCTTCGAGCTCTGGAAATTCGTCAACCTCGCGCTGTTTATCGGCCTGATGGTTTACATCCTGATTAAGGCAGACCTGCGCGGCGCGTTCCGCGCGCGCGGCGAGAGTATCAAGGCCGAACTCGAAAAGGCGCGCAACGAACGCGACGCGGCCCTGGCAAAACTAAAAGAGGTGGAAGAGCGGCTGGCTGGAATGAACGATCAGTTGGCGGCGATTAATCAACGCTCGAAGGCGGAAGTCGAAGCTGAACGCCAGCGTATCGCCCAGTCGACGCAGGAAGAAATTGCCAAGTTGACCACGCAAGCGCAACGGGAAATCGAGAATGCTGCGAAAGCCGCGAAGAATGAACTAAGGAACTTCGCCGCCGAACAGAGCATTCGCATGGCGGCGGAGTTGATCAAGCGCGACATGCGGCCCGAGGACGATGCGCGACTCATGATGCATAACGTGGAAGAAATGGGGGCACCGCGATGAGTGTCCAGACAGTCGCACGGCGTTATGCTTTCGCCCTGGCCGACGTGGTCGCGGCCAGCGGTGAAGCGCGCGAAGTTCAGCAGGAGCTGAAAACGTGGGAGCAGATGCTTCAGACCAACGACAACCTTCGTACTGCGTTTGCCAATCCGACGATTCCGCTTGATCAGAAGCGCGCCGTTTTGAATCGGCTGATCGAACTCTCCGGGCCGCGCACCACCACCAAAAACTTTCTCAAAGTCTTATTACAGAACCAGCGGCTGACTGAACTCGGCGAGATCAACAAAAAATTTGAGCAGGTGCTCGATGAGCGCGCCGGATTGGTGGCGGCTACCGTGACTACGGCGCGGCCAATTCCTGAAGATGTCAATGCCCGGTTGCAACAGACGCTGACCTCGCTGACCGGCAAAAAGGTCCGCATTGATTTCGAAACCGATCCTGAGTTGCTGGGCGGCGTCGTGACCCGGATCGGCTCAACCGTCTATGACGGATCGGTGCGGAACCAGTTGCAGTTGATGAAGGCAAAGATGACCGGCTAACATTTTTGATTTTGGATTTTGCGATTTTTGATTCCATCAGCCTGGGTGAAGACAATCGCAAATCTAAAATCGCAAATCTAAAATCGCATTATGGAACCAATCAAAGCAAACGAAATTAACGAAATCATTCGCGCGCAGATTCAGAACTTCGAAGCCGGCGTGACGGTCGCGGAAGTCGGCTCAGTCATAAAAGTCGGCGACGGCATTGCCGAAGTTCACGGCCTGGAGAAAGTAATGGCCGGCGAACTGCTCGACTTTCCGCATGAAGTGCGCGGTCTGGCGCTCAACCTCGAAGAAGACAAAGTCGGGGTGGTGCTCTTCGGCGATTTTCAAAAAATCAAAGAAGGCGATGTCGTCAAACGTACCGGACGCGTCATGCAGGTGCCGGTGGGTCCGACGCTGGTGGGACGCGTGGTCGATGCGCTGGGAAATCCCGTCGACGAACGTGGACCGATCATCACGGACGAATACAACGCGGTCGAGCGCATCGCTCCCGGCGTGGTCGATCGTCAACCCGTGCGCGAGGCATTGCAGACCGGCTTGAAGGCCATCGATTCAATGGTGCCGATCGGTCGCGGCCAGCGCGAATTGATCATCGGCGATCGGCAAACCGGAAAGACCGCGATTGCCGTCGACACGATCATCAATCAACGCGGCAAAGATGTGATTTGTATCTACGTCGCGATCGGACAGAAGGCTTCGACCGTCGCGCAGGTCGTGAAGACCTTGCAGGATTTCGGCGCGATGGATTACACGATCGTCGTCAAGGCGACCGCTTCTGATCCGGCGGCCATGCAGTACCTGGCGCCCTACTCCGGTGCGGCCATGGGCGAGTACTTCCGCGATCGCGGGCAGCACGCGCTGACGATTTATGACGATCTTTCGAAGCAGGCGGCGGCCTATCGCGAAATTTCGCTGCTGCTGCGTCGTCCGCCGGGCCGCGAAGCTTTCCCGGGGGACGTTTTCTATCTCCACTCGCGTCTGCTCGAGCGCGCGGCCAAGTTGTCTGACGCCAAAGGCGGCGGCTCGCTCACCAGTCTGCCGGTAATCGAAACCCAGGCCGGCGACATTTCGGCTTACATCCCGACGAACGTAATTTCGATTACTGACGGCCAGATATTTTTGGAGTCTGATTTATTCAACGCCGGTATTCGTCCGGCGATCGACGTCGGCAACTCAGTCTCGCGCGTCGGCGGTTCTGCGCAGATTAAAGCAATGAAGCAGGTCGCCGGCGGTTTGCGTCTGTCTTTGGCGCAGTATCGCGCGCTGGCGGCGTTCTCACAGTTCGGCTCGGACCTCGATAAAGCGACACAGGCGCAGCTCGCGCTCGGTGAACGGCTGACGGAAATTCTGAAGCAGCCGCAATATCAGCCCGTCGATGTTGAGAAGCAGGTGCTGATCATCTGGGCCGCGAACAGCGGCTACACCGATGACGTGCCGGTCGCGGACGTGCGCACGTTTGAAGCTGAGTTGTTGCGATTCATCGAGAACTCGCATCCCGGAGTGCTTCAGGCCCTGCGTGATAAGAAAGCTGTGACTGATGACATCGAAAAGGACTTGAATCAGTCGCTGAAGGATTTCAAGGAAGTTTGGGCGGAGAGATCACAAGCCGCCGCAGCGTAAGAGAAGTGATGAGTGATGAGTAATGCGTGATGAGTAGCTTGCTCAGGGTTCACGTTTTCACTCATCACTCATAACCCATCACTCATTACTAAATTTGCATGGCAAATTTATTAGACATTCGCCGGCGCATCAAGTCGGTCAAGAACACGCAGCAGATCACCAAGGCGATGAAGATGGTGTCGGCTTCGAAGCTGCGCCGCGCCCAGGAACGCGTCATCAACGCGCGACCCTTTGCCCAAAAGATGTCGGAAGTGCTGGCCGACCTCGCTTCGCAAACGACCGAAGATTTTCAACATCCTCTGTTGGATCAGCGCGGTGACGAACGCTATCTCGTAGTTTTGATCACCGCCGACAAAGGACTGTGCGGCGCGTTCAATGCGAACCTCATCAAGGCCGCGCAGGTTTTCATCAGAGAGCATCCCGGCAAGCAGATCGAGTTCCTCGCCGTCGGCCGCAAAGGCCGCGACTTCTTTCGCCGCCGCGCCAATGTGAGCGGAGAATACATCGGGCTGACCGGCAAAGGCCGCGTCGAATTTTCCGAAGCCCTCGAAGTGGCGGACGATATCATCAAGCGATTCACGGGTACCGAAGAGATCGACAAGGTCTTTATCATCTTTGCTGAATTCAAGACCGTGCTGACCCAACGAATTGTCGCGGAGCAGCTCTTGCCGATTTCACAGACCAGGAACGATGAGAGTGGCGCGCCTCAGGCTGAGGGGATTGACTACATCTACGAACAGCCGCCGGCCGAAGTGTTCACCCGCCTGTTGCCGCGACTCATTGAAACTCAAATCTTTCGCGCCTTGCTGGAATCGATTGCCTCGGAGCAAGGCGCCCGCATGACGGCGATGGATGCGGCGTCAAAGAATGCCGGCGAATTGATTTCCACTTTGACGCTCAACCTTAACCGCGCGCGTCAGGCCGCCATTACTCGCGAAATCATCGAAATCGTTTCCGGCGCTGCCGCGTTGTAACGTGTCAGAAGCCCGACCGTGAGGGAGGGCAACTTGAGAAGTGAACTAGCCGCGGACTTCGAAAATCCGCGGCTAATTTGCTTTCCGAGTTTGCCCTCCCTCACGGTCGGGCTTCTGACACGTAATCCTAACGGTTCGGCGAACCAGGCCCGCGTCTCGATCTCGTCTCACTGCGCAGCTGCTGAAACTGGTTCCACTGGGCCGGCGTCAGCACCTGCTGTAATTTCTGATCCGTGGCTTGCCTGATTTCTTTGACGCGCGGTTCCGATTCCTGGCGCAGGCTCTGCAACTGCTGACGCGTGTCGCCGAATATTTGTTGGACCTTCGTCTTCTGGTCATCATTCAGTTGCAGCCGCGTCGCCATTTGGTTGAAGCGATCGCCCGGGGCGGCTGCGCGGCGGGCCCAAGCGCGATACGATCCGAGCGCCAGCATTCCCGCAGCAAAACCCAGCACGAAGATTAAGATCGCGATGCCGCGAACCTGCCATTTATTTCGTGAAACCGTGTCCATCTATTTGCCCTCGTCATCATCATCGTAGATGGCGCTGATGACTTGATCGTTCGTTAATTGGTTGTCGTCGCGGTCCGCGCCCAGCACGACCGACTCTGCCGAATAGGGCGCGAGCGCGGCCGTCTGCTGGTCTGAGGTATTGGTGGCGGGCGCGACAAACATCAACACGGCGAGTGCGGCGGTGGTGGCAGCCATTGAAGCGACCAGCGCGCCGGTGGCATTCCACAAGCGGCCGAGACTCCACGCGCTGCCGGCTTGCTGTTCGCGCCATGCGGCGATCACGCGCGTCTGAAAAAACGGGTTCGCGCTCGCGGCATCCTGCGCCGCCTGACTCACGCGCTCTTCCAGGAGTAGTGAAGAAAGACGGGCGGCTGCAAACGCCTGCGCGCAATCGACACAACTCTCAACGTGCGCGCGAATCGTGCTCAACTCGCCCGGCGATAAATCCGCAAACGGCGTGTTATCAAGAATGTCTGTAATGTGATTCATACTTCACCTGCCTGGAGCGCGGGCATCCTTGCCCGCAAGCGCGCGCCGCGCGCTCATTATCGTTAGTAAAAATCAAGCTGGGCCACTCATTTACAATCTGAGCGTGCTGCGCACGCTTTGCGGGCACGGATGCCCGCGCTCCATTAACGCGACAACTTCGCCAGCGCCTCTCTGGCCTTCTTGCGCGCTCGAAACGCCCGCACCTTAACTTTCGATTCTGACCAGCCGGTCACTTCGGCCACTTCGTTCACTGAAGCTCCTTCGCCGTCAATCATAGTCAGCGCCAGGCGATCTTCCGGCGACAGCGTTTCTAATAATCGTTCCGCGAGATCAACGGCTATCACCTTCTGTTCCGCATTCAGCGTCTCGGCTCCCTCAGGGCTAGACACCGTCTCCAGGAATTCCGTTTCATCGTCGCTCAAATCGGCGGCGACCACCTCGGGTCGTCGCTTCGCGCTGCGCAGCAGGTTCAAGCAGGTGTTGGTGGCAATGCGCGTCAGCCATCCTTCCATCGAGCCGCGGCCTTCGAAGCTTTTTAATTGCGCGAAGGCTTTCAAGAAAGTCTCCTGCGCGGCTTCTTCAGCCAGGCTGCGATCGCGAAAGAACCTGTGGGCGACATGAAAAACCCTCGGGCTGAATCGGCGAACGATTTCGGCGAACGCACCTTCATCTTCCGCGCGTGCCTGGCGCGCCAGTTCGAGTTCGGAGGCTTGTTCGTAACCGTTCGACAGAAGCGCTCCTCAATCGTAAGCAGGCGGATCGCCGGGGATCGATCCGCCACTTCGGTTGGGGGACTATTCGTCTCCACGCCGTCCACCCCGACCACGGCGCTGGCCGTGATTGGCTTTGAACTGCGCTTTCAACTGATCGAGCTGGGTCTTCTGCTCAGGCGTCAAAACCGTCAGCATCTGCTGACGGAGTTGAATTCTCGCGCCCATCAGCTTGGCCTGCAGGCCCGCCATCTCGGTCAACTTCTGAGTAGCCAGCGCTTCGTTGAACGTACCGCCTTCACTCGCGTGGCGCAACTCCTGCCGCTTCGTCCTCAATTGATCGAAGAGCGGTTTGTTGCTTTCCATAAAGCTCTGACGGCTTTGTTTGATTTTCGCTTTCTGATCGTCCGTTAAATTCAGACGAGCAAAGAGCCGATCTGCGCCGAAGCCACCACGCTTCATGCCTTCGCCATGCCACGCGCCACGACGTCCCTGGCCCCCTTGCCCATCGCCGCGACCGGTCTTCACCGACTGCGCGACTGCGAGGGAACCGACTGTCAGGACAACAGCTGAGAGAGAGGCTATTGCCAGCAACTTAAACTTACCTGGTTTTTTCATTCCCTTAACTCCTTGTCTAGATGTGAGGCCCGGAGCCTCTCAATGAAGCCAGACACCGGAACGGGTGCATCGGTTACGTGTCAGAAGCCCGACCGTTAGGGAGGGCCGCTCGCGAAAAGAACTGGCCACTGATTCACACCGATAAACGCAGATCAGAACCGTCGACTTATCTGTGCAAATCTGTGTTCATCTGTGGCTGATGCTGTGGTGAGGCCCTCCCTTACGGTCGGGCTTCTGACACTTTGTAACGAGATCCGGATCTCCGGTGTCTAGCTGATTGAGCGCCGGTATTTCAAGATTTTCCGGCGCATTTTGTTGAATCACAGGAAGAACCCATGGCAACTGAATTTGTTGGAAAAGCGCCGGTGATCACCGGAATTGATGCAGGACGAGCGAGCGGTTGGATCAAATCAGCCGGCCGAAAACTGCTGACTAAAAAGAAGCATTTAATAATTGGCGGCGTGGCCGTCGTCCTATTGGCAGCGGCTGGTTTTTATTTCTGGGGCGGGAACGCCACGGCCGCGCAGTATCTAACTGCGAAAGTCGAACGCGGCAACCTGCGTAACACGGTCGCTGCGACGGGCACGTTGCAGGCCGTGACCACGGTTCAGGTTGGCAGCCAGGCCTCGGGAACAATCTCGGCGCTCTACGCTGATTACAACTCGGTCGTTAAGAAGGGCCAGGTCGTCGCGCAGCTCGATCCGTCAGTTTCAAAGGCGCAGGTCGAACAAGCGAAGGCGAACCTGCAACAGGCACAAGCCGGCTTGCAGCAAGCAAAGGCGGGCGTGACGAATTCACGCGCCGGCGTCAGCGATGCCCAGGCTCGCGCGCAAGCCGCTTCATCCACGGCGCAAAACAATCAACAGGGTGTGGCTGCGGCTCAGGCGAATCTCGCCGTGTTGAAAGCCCAGCAGGACGACGCTTTGAGTTTGCTCAAACAGCAGGAAGCGTTGGTTAAGGGCGGGGTAATCGCCCAGCGCGATCTCGAAACGGCCCAGACCGCTTATCGCACGGCGCAGGCGAGGTATCAACAGGGCGTCGCCCAACTAAATCAGGCGCAGTTGAGTCAGCAGATGTCAGCCGGTTCCGGCATCGCTCAATCGCAAGCGCAGGTCCAGCAATCGCAGGCGCAGGTTGGACAATCGCAGGCGCAGGTTCAGGCGGCCGAAGCTCAGGTGCAACAGGCCGCGGCAGCTTTGCAGCTCGCTGAAGTCAATCTCGCGCACACGACGATCACTTCGCCCATCGATGGCGTGGTCGTCTCGCGCGACGTCAACATGGGACAGACGGTGGCGGCGAGTTTGTCGGCGCCGACGCTCTTCACGATTGCAAACGACCTGACGAAGATGCAGGTGATCGCGAACATCGATCAGGCCGACATCGGTTTGGTTGAGAATGCCAAGTCCGTGAAATTCACAGTCGATGCGTTTCCCGGAAAAGATTTCGACGGCAAGATCGAACAGATGCGTCTGAATCCGCAGAACGTGCAGAACGTCGTCACCTATAACGTCGTGATCGACGTAGACAATCCCGAGCAAAAGTTGAAGCCCGGCATGACCGCGAACCTGACGGTCACCATCGATGAGCGCAACAACGTTTTGAAAGTCGCGAACGCCGCGCTCCGGTTTACGCCACAGGACGCCAACAACCAACGAACTGGTGGCGGGAACGGCAACTGGCAAGGTCGTCGTCAGCAAGGCGCGAACGGTGCCGCCGATGGCCCAGGCAAGAACGGCAATGGTGGTGAAGTGCAATTCGCGCGACCAACCGATCCAGTGCTCGCCGGTCAGACGCGCGCTCTCTGGGTGATGGGCCAGGACGGTAAGCCGCAACGCCGGCGGGTCAAGATTGGTCTCACCGACGGTGCGTCGACTGAAATCGTCGAAGGCAATCTCGTCGAAGGCGAGATGGTTATCACCGGCCAGACATTGTCGAGCAGCGCCGCGAAATCGAATTCTAATCAGACGGCAGCGCCAGGATTCGGCGGTGCGCCACGAACCGGCGGCGCTCCGGGCGGCGGTCGAGGCCGATAAGGTAGCGAGGAGCAACAACGGGGCAGTAGCCCGACCCTAAGGGAGGGCTCCAGCCCCAGCAGAAACTTGAAGCGAAAACAATCATGCAAGCAATTCAAGAAATCACGAATGTTAACCCGGCCGTCATCGGCGGTATCGAGATGCCCGAATCTCGATCGGTGATTCAGCTCGATCACATTCACAAAACCTACACCATGGGCGACGTGCAAGTGCATGCGCTGCGCGGCGCTTCGCTGACGATTCGCGAAGGCGAGTTCGTTGCGATTATGGGCGCCTCGGGATCCGGCAAGTCGACCACGATGAATATTCTCGGATGTCTCGATCGACCGACGAAGGGTAGTTACATTCTCGACGGCCAGGATGTTTCCGAGATGTCAAAGGACGAGCGCGCTGATATTCGTTCGCGGAAGATCGGTTTTGTATTCCAGGGATTTAATCTGCTGTCACGGACGTCGGCGCTCGAGAACGTGGAACTGCCGATGTTGTATGCCGGCGTCAGTAGCGCGCAGCGTCATCAGCGCGCGATGGAAAGTCTCGCGGCGGTCGGCCTCGCGGGTCGCGAAAAGAACCATCCGAACCAGTTGTCCGGTGGTCAGCAACAGCGTGTCGCGGTCGCTCGTGCGTTGGTGAACGATCCGGCTTTGATTCTGGCGGATGAGCCGACCGGCAATCTGGACTCGCGCACTTCGGTCGAAGTGATGGAAATTTTCCAGCGCCTGAATCGTGAACGTAACATCACGCTGGTGCTGGTAACGCACGAGGCCGATATCGCGCAGTACGCGCAACGCGTGATCGTTTTTAAAGACGGGAAAATCAAGAAGGATTTTCAGGTTGAAGATCAACGCGACGCGGCCGAGGAAATAAAGAATCTGCCGGCGATTGAGGATGACGAGGATGAAGAATAGTCCACAGATTACGCCGATTACACAGATTGGGCGGAAGACAATCAGCTTTTGCTATTTCTGCGTAATCTGCGAAATCTGCGGATAACTTCTTAAACTACCATGGATCTCTTAAACATCATTCGAGTGGCCTTTCGCGCATTGCAGCGCAACAAGATGCGCGCGGCGCTGACGATGCTTGGCATCATTATCGGCGTGTCGGCCGTGGTCGCAATGGTCAGCATTGGCCAGGGCGCGCAGGCGACGGTGCAGGCGCAGATCGACAGCATCGGCACGAACCTGCTTTTCGTAACGGCGGGCGCCCAGAACGTCGGCGGCGTTCGCAGCGGCACCGGCGACACGGGCACGAACACCCTGACCGTCGACGATCTCGAAGCCATCAAACGCGAAGTACCGACGGTTTCGATGGTCACGCCGACCGTCAACGCTCGCGGTCAATTGGTCGCGGGCAACATGAACTGGAACACTTCAATCCAGGGTGTCAGCGAAGAATATCCGGAAGTGCGCAAGTGGACGATCCAAAGCGGTTCATTTTTTACTGAAGGTGATGTGCGCACGGCCGCGCGCGTTCTGGTCGTTGGCCAGACGATAGCTGACAACATGTTTGCCGGCGCCGATCCGGTTGGTCAAACCATTCGCGTGCAGAATCTGCCGTTCCGCGTGGTCGGAGTGATGGCGCGCAAAGGACAGGATCCACAGGGCCGCGATCAGGATGACATCGCGTTCACCCCGTACACCACCGTGCAAAAGAAAATTCTCGGCAGTCCGCGTTTACAGATCGCCTATGTCTCAGCCGTGTCGCCCGACGCGACCTACACTGCGCAACAACAAATTAGCGAACTGCTGCGTCAGCGACACAAGCTTGGTCCGAACGAGCCTGACGATTTCACGGTGCGCAACATGTCGGACATCGCGCAAGCCGCGAGTGAAACCAACAACACGATGACCATGCTGCTGGCGTGCATCGCCGGAGTTTCACTGCTCGTCGGCGGCATCGGCATCATGAATATAATGCTCGTGTCGGTAACCGAGCGCACGCGTGAGATTGGTATTCGCATGGCGATCGGCGCGCGTTCGTCGGCCGTTCGCAGTCAGTTCCTGATCGAATCGGTCGTACTCAGCCTGACGGGTGGTCTATTCGGTATTCTGCTGGGCGTGGCCGTGTCACTCGGAATTCCGAAACTGCTCGGCTGGCCCACGCTCATCTCCGGGATGGCGATCGTTGGTTCGGTGATCTTCTCAGCCGCGGTCGGAATCTTCTTTGGCTACTACCCAGCGCACAAAGCTGCGTCGCTCGATCCGATTGAAGCGTTAAGATACGAGTAAATGTGCATCTGATTGGCTGAATCGCGCTGAGTCATCTTTTCCGTCCACCAGCCAGCCCACCGCAACGTTGTCTATCTCAGGCGTCAACATCTGATTGATACTCTTCGTGGAGAGAATCTTATTTGACTCTCCCAGTCTCGCTTTCTGCACCTCGATGCTGTCAAGCGCTGTTTGAGTCAGCGATGAGTTAGACTAATCTCGTGAACTCAGCATGGTTGAACAAGAAAGATTGAACCGCCCCGCAGATCGACCCGCCCCCACTTCCTGGCGCGCGCGCCTGGTGCGCTATGGCCCACTGGTTGTCTGGGCGCTGCTTATATTTGTCGGATCCGGGAACGTACTTTCAGCGCAACATACCTCGATCCTTCTGCCGATTATTAAATGGTTATTTCCCTCAGCCAGTCCTGACGCCCTGGCCTGGGTTCATTTCCTGGTGCGCAAGGCGGGCCATCTAACTGAATACGCGATCCTGGCGACGCTGGCGGCGCGCGCGTTTCGCAAGTCCTCGCATCAATTCATCCGGCAGCATTGGTTCAAGCTGTCGCTGCTGTTCGCCATGCTCTATGCACTGAGCGACGAATTGCATCAAAGTTTCGTGCCCTCGCGCACGGCCTCTATCCACGACAGCCTGATCGACTCGGCCGGGGCGCTGATCGCCCTGACCATTATCTGGTTGCGGCACCGGAAGCCGGCAGCCGAGACGAGTGCACGCCCGGCCGGCTCTTGAACATTGCTTCGTCGTTCCGCGTATAATATCGAGGCCAAAAAGGCTAAGGAGATCAAACCAAATGGGAATTCTTGACCGGCTCAGCCCGAGCGCACAGTTCATCGAAGTCATTGAATGGCTCGACAACACCGGGGACACGATGATGTATCGGTTTCCGGTGCGCGATCAGGAAATCAAGAACGGCGCGCAATTGATCGTGCGCGAGTCGCAGGCGGCGGTGTTCGTCCACGAAGGACAGATCGCCGACGTGTTCGGTCCGGGCCGCTATAACGTCGAAGGCGGCAACACGCCGATTCTTTCGAAACTCGGCGCGTGGAAGCACGGATTCAACTCGCCGATAAAATCGGAAGTCTACTTCCTCAACACCAAACAGTTTACCGACTTGAAGTGGGGAACATCGAACCCGGTGATGATGCGCGACGCCGATTTTGGCATGGTGCGTCTGCGCGCCTTTGGCATCTACTCGATGCGCGTTGCCGATCCGCGCGAATTCATCAAACAAATTGCCGGGACGAATGCGCAATTCGTCACCGAGGATATCGAAGGGCAGTTGCGCCGGACTCTGGTCAGCGGATTCTCTGACGCTCTCGGCGAATCAAAAATTGCGGCGTTGGATCTGGCCTCGAACTATGACGAACTGAGTAAGTTTGGCAAACAGAAATTACAGGAGGAATTTAAGACGCTCGGTCTGGAACTTACCAAGTTCGTCGTTGAGAACATCTCGCTGCCGCAGGAAGTCGAAGCGGCGATGGACAAACGCACTTCGATGGGCGTACTCGGAGACATGGGCCGTTACACTCAGTTCGAAGCCGCGCAGGCCATGCGTGATGCCGCCCAGAACCCGAGCGGCGGCGCTGGTTTGGGCGCGGGTCTCGGCGCTGGATTCGCCGTTGGCAATGCGATGGCCGGCGCGATGGGCGATGCCATGCGGCAGCGCGGCAACACCGCAAACGAATCGGTCTCCGCGCCTTCAACTCAAAAATGCGTCAAGTGCGGCGCAGCGTTACAAGCCGGCGCGAAGTTCTGCAGCGAATGCGGCACATCGCAGCTTCCCGCGAAGTGCTCGAACTGTCAGGCGGAAGTTACGCCGGGCGCTAAATTCTGCAATGAATGCGGAACGAAGGTCGGATAAGCACGAGTCACCGCGGCTGCTATCACTGAGATTCGCACCTGCTGAAGCCGCTGACGACTGATCGCGGTTCGGATAAATCCATTAGGCCGAGTGCATTAGCGCTCGGCCTTTTTTCTGGAAGTGCTCCCGCCCCTCGCGCCGTGATGCGACGAAGCTCGCGCAGGGCTCCGGCCATTCGCGCAAATTGACATCACCGGGATGCGGCTGATTCTTTTATACTCACTTCACCCCACTCCTCTCTGACAGCTACTCAACGACCAGGAGGCTTCCATTGCAACCGCAGGATGTTTTCACGCGACGCGTTCGTCGTCTGCCTTTGACGTTGCCCATGCGAGTATTTTGCCGCGAGAGCGAGGAATATCATTGGACCGAACAATCGCGCCTCGTCGATGTGAGTCACTTCGGCGCCGGATTCACTTTGACGCGGCCAGTCGACGTCGGACGGTTGATCCAGTTAATGATTCCGCTGCCGCATCAGCTTCGCTGTTTCGATCACACTGAAGCGATCTACACGGTCTGGAGCCTGGTCCGGCATTCAGCGCCCATCTCGAGAGTAAGCGCCGCCGGTTCAACCCTCTTTCGCATCGGCGTCGGATTTATCGGCAAGGAAGCGCCGCTCAGTTATCAGCAGGACCCGGCGGCGCGCTTCGAACCTCTGCCCTTCCAGCCCGGACAAAACTCGATGTGGAAGCTGAGCAAGCGCCCTCTGATCAAGCAGCGCCGGGAGACGCGGCTGATCATTCCGTTGGAAGTCATGGTGGAAACGCTTGATGAAAAGGGCAAGCCGGCGCGGCAGGAATATACGGTGACCGAAACAATCAGCAGCCTGGGAGCTTGTGTACCCACGAGTCTGGACGTTGACGTGGGCAGGATCATTAAAGTGAACAGCGTGAGAGATCCGGTTTCAGTTTTCGCCGCGGTGCGGTCACGCGAAGTCGCGAACGGTGTCGCGCGGCTGGGGCTCGAATTTATCGGCGGTCGTTGGCCGCTGGATAAGGACTAGTTCATTTGAGATTTGGAATTTGGAATCTGGAACGTGAGATTTCAGATTTCAGACTGAGATCTCAAATCTCAAATTTCAAATCTCAAATCTCAAATATGTTTGGACGCGCCATACAAAAACCGAGATCTCTAACGCAAAATGAATCCCTCCCGAAACGGATCGTCAGGATCAAAATAGAATTCACTTCGACCAGTAATTGATGCGGTGCCGGTCACTTCCGGAATCACCGCGTCGAAGGGACCGAACTTCGTAGCCTCCACGGCGGCGACGGTCATTACACTTCCCACGATGCTCTCAATTGTGATCTTCTGATTCAACTGCAACTCGCCTTTTGCGTAATGAATAGCGGCCCGCGCGCTCACACCGGTGCCGGTCGGTGATCGATCGACTTCGCCTTCGGCGAAGATGCAGACGTTACGACTGTGATGGCCGGAGTCCTCCGCCGGCGCGATGAAGATCGTGCCATAGAGAAAACTCAAATCATTTTCAAACGGATGCTCGATTGAGTAATTCGACGCGACCGCGCCTTTAATGCGGCGGCCGTAATCGATCAGCCGCGAATAGTCTGCCGCTGTGAGCGAAAGCCCCAGTGGCCCGGCCTCAACGAATGCATAGAACGCACCGCCGTAAGCGACGTCGAAACGAACGGGCCCAAGGCCGGGAACTTCCACTGATTGATCGCGCAGATACAAAAATGAAGGGACGTTCCGAAACGACGCCTCGCGCACCTGGCCTTTTTCAAACAGCGCGCGCGCATAAACTTTACCTGCGGGAACGTTGAAGGTGATCTGAGAATTAGCGCCGTCCCGCTGCACCAGACCGGTTTCGATTACGAACTTTGTCAGGGCAATGATCGCGTGACCGCACATCGTACTGTAGCCTTCGTTGTGCAGAAAAAAGACGTCCGCGTCAGCGTCAGCCGACGGCGTAATAATCGCCGCATACATGTCGGCGTGACCGCGCGGCTCCCAGATAATCCCTCGCCGAATGTGATCATAGTGCTCGCGGAAGTAACGTCGCTTCTCGAGCACGGTGTCGCCTTTGATTGGTGGCAAGCCGGAAGTGATCACGCGCAGCGGTTCGCCACCCGTATGCATTTCGATGGTCGTGATCTTTTGCCAGTGCGCCGGCGGCTGCCAGTCGAGATTTTCTAATCGTTCAATCAAGCACTATCTCCATCTGCGAGATCAGCTCGTCGGCATCACGCCGGGAAAAAACGATGGGCGGTTTGATCTTGATCACATTATGAAATGGCCCATCCGTACTGAGCAGGACGCCGCGTTTCCTCATCTGCTCTATCAACCGCGCCGCCTCGCGATCAGCGGGCTCGCGCGTCTGCCGATCACGGACTAACTCGATTCCCAGAAAGAGCCCTTGCCCGCGGACATCGCCAATCAAAGAGTGCCGCGACTTCATTTGATTCAAAGCATCCTTCAAGTAACCGCCGACCTCGCGCGCATTCTGTTGCAGTTCTTCATCGCGAATCACGTCAAGCACCGCCAGGCCAACCGCGCAGGAAACAGGATTGCCGCCAAAGGTGTTGAAGTATTCCATGCCGTTCGCGAAGGCTGCCGCAATTTCCGGAGTAGTTACCACGGCGCCCAGGGGATGCCCGTTCCCGATCGGCTTTCCGAGAGTCACGATGTCCGGCGTCACGCCTTGCGTTTCGAACATCCAGAAGTGTGAGCCCGCGCGGCCGAATCCGGTTTGTACTTCATCCGCCACACAGATTCCCCCCGCAGCGCGCACCGCGGCGAAGGCTTCTCTCAGATATCCGGCCGGCAGAATGATCTGGCCGCCGCAACTGACCGCCGATTCGCAGAAGAAGGCCGCGACGCCACCGTTGACTTCCGCCGGGCGCAGGGCGTCCGACACGGCCTCGGCATATCGAGTCCCCGCGTCTTCCCCGCGATGTGCGCCGCGGTAAATGTCGGGCAGTGTCACCTGGTGAACCCAGGCACGGCGGCCATGGCCGCCAGGCCCATCGAACTTGTAAGGACTGATGTCGATCATCGCGCTCGTGTTTCCGTGATAAGCACAGTCGACGACGATGACATCGTTGCGTTTGGTGTATGCGCGCGCCATCCGCAAGGCCAGCTCGTTGGCTTCGCTGCCGCTGTTCACGAGAAAGACGACGCTCAGTTCCTCAGGCAAAGTCGCAGTCAACCGCTCGCTGTATTCGATCAGCAGTTCATGCAGATAGCGCGTGTTGGTGTTGAGTCGTGCCATTTGCTCGGTGACCGCTCGCACGACGTAAGGATGGCTGTGGCCGACGTGCGCTACGTTGTTAACGCAATCGAGATAACGCCGGCCGCACACGTCGAAGAGGAATTGGCGGGACCCGGAGACAATATGAAGCGGAGATTTATAAGAGACGCTCAACGACGGGCCCAGCGTTCGTTTACGACGAGCCAGCAACGAGTCGCTCTGGGTGTGCGCGGGCTGGTCACTTACCACCGGCATGCCGGCGGCGAAACGAAACACGCGGGTGGGCCAGTCGAACGGAAGGTGCTGAAGTTTTTCCACCAGTGACCAGACCTGCGCGTTTGAGATGTTCAAGTATTCATTCTCAGGAACGTCGCGCGTCTGCTGCGCCGCGATGCAAACGCTGAGACAGAGACGCGTCACAGTCAGCGTGTAGAGGACATCGATCTCAGATTCCGTCAGCGGGAACTGTTCGTGATACGCCGAGACGACCTGGGCGGCAGCTTGAATTGGATCCGGCTCATCGAGCATGACGTAAGCTAAAGCCACCGCCAGATTTCCGACGGTCGCGGAATAGACCACATCGCCGTAGTCGATAATCGCCGAAACACGCCGCCCCGATTTCTCATCCGTCGAAACGAGCACGTTGTAGTCGTTGGCATCGTTGTGAATGACGCTGAACCGCAGGCTGCGCCAATCGATCTTTTCCCATGCGGCGAAGAAGGGCTCGATGATGCGGCGCCGGCTGTCGGGCAGCAGGTCGATCGAAGTGCGCGCTTCCGCCGCATTACACAGGTCCCAATGAAACACACGACGCGCAGCCGGGTGCGCAAAGTTCGCGCTGGCCCGGTCCATTTGGCCGAGAGCTCTACCCAATGACGCGAGCAGTTTGCGGTCGTGCGGTTTCGCTGCGGCGAAGCACGCGCCGTCAACCCACGTCAGCAGTCGCGCGGAATGCGCGCGCGAATCGTCGCCCGTAACCGATGCAAGGTCTGCGCCCGCAATCGTTTCCACGATTCGCGGAAACTCCAAATCGATCTTGGCCGCCGCGAGAAAGCGTATCAGTTGATTTTGACAATCGAGGAATTGCGGGTCTTCATCAGCGTTGGCGATCTTCAGGACAAACTTCTCACCGGTCGAGATTTCCAGCAGAAAGTTTTGGTCGCGTTCGCTCGGCAGCGCCGTCGCCGAGACTTGTAAGCCATACACTTCAGCGGCGATTCGGATCGCACCATCTATCGTCAGGCGAGGTGCTTTCTGCACAACCGTCGTCATTTGGCGCACATCATAGACGAAGCTTTACCCGGGATCGAACCGAACGATTCGGTAGTGGGTTGGATATTGTCTATGGGCCGGTGCTATGCTTCCGCCCCCAATTGTAGATCCCGACCAGCGAGAAGCCATGCTGAATCAATTCACCCATCCGCGCCGGGTTGTCATTACCGGATTCGGCTGTGTCACGCCTATCGGAATCGGTCGCGAAGCATTCTGGAACGGACTCAAGAACGGCACGAGCGGAGTGCGGCGGATCGAATCGTTCGACGTGTCGAAGTCTCCGGTGAAGATCGCCGCACAGGTGGTCGACTTTGATTGGGAAGCGCAGCTTGGTCCGAAGGATCGCAAACATGTGCCGCGGACCGTGCCACTGGCGCTGGCGGCCGCGCGCGAAGCAATTAAGAATGCCGGCATCGAGATAGAAAATCTCTCGGTCGCCGAGCGGCAACAAATCGGCGTTCAGATCGGAACCGGCGGCGGCGGCCTCCCTTTCGTCGAGGATCATTACTCAATCTGGTACAACGGCGGCTCTCATGCAAAGGCCAGCGTCTACATCATTCCGGCGGCGACGCATGGAACTCTCTCGAGCGAACTGTCGATGGCTTTCGGATTGCGCGGCTTGTCTCACGTCATCTCAACCGGATGCACGAGTTCGACTGATGCGATCGCTTATGCCGCTCAACATATCGCGCTCGGCCGCCAGGAGATGATGATTGCGGGCGGGGTCGATGCACCACTCGCGCCCGGCATTCTCGCGGGCTTCAACCTGCTCACGGTGCTGACCACTGAATGGAACGAGGACCCGGCGCGAGCGTCGCGCCCGTTCACCCGCAATCGATCGGGCATGGTGCTGGGTGAAGGCGCGTGGATCTACGTGCTCGAAGAATACGAAAAGGCAAAGCAGCGTGGCGCCGACATCTACGCCGAAATCATCGGCTATGGATCGACGTGCGACGCTTATCATCGCGTGCGTTTGCAGGAAGGCGGCGATGAACCGGCGCGCGCCATGACGCTGGCGATGCAGGATGCAGGTATCTCGGCCGCAGACGTTGATTACGTGAATCTGCACGGCACGTCGACTTTGCTGAATGATCGAATTGAAACCAATGCCCTGAAGCTCGCCCTGAATTGCAACTCTCAGCGGATTCCCATGTCGGCAACCAAGTCGCAAGTCGGCCATCCGCAGGGCGCGAGTGGCGCGGCCGGCCTGGGCGCTGCTTTATGCGCGATGCGCACGGGCATGATCCCGCCCACCATCAATCTCGACGAACCTGATCCTGCCTGCGATCTCGATTACGTTCCCCTCGAAGCGCGCGCAGCAGATGTGCAAGTCGCGCTCTGCAACTGCATTGGATTCGGATCCAAGAACAGTGCCCTCGTGGTCCGAACGGTGTAGGGCAGGGCTCGTCCCTGCCCGCCCATGTTTCGGACGGGACGCCGGATGATTTCGGGCGGGGACGCCGATGATTCCGGGCGGGGACAAGCCCCGCCCCTACAGTATGTTCGGCTTTGAGCAACGAAGTCTCGAGCCCGAGAACCTTGACAAGGGCAGTTACACGGCCGAAGAGTACGAGGGCTGTCTGGTTGAGTTGCGTCGCATCAACGAATGGCTGGGCGACGCGAACGCGCTGCGCGATTCACTACTGAATGAAATTGGGCGGCTGGACTTGCCATCGTTCTCGGTGCTCGACGTAGGCGCCGGATCGGGTGAACTGCTGCGCGTGGCGGCAAAGTGGGCGCGCGAAACGGGTCGCCGGGCATCGCTGGTGGGTTTGGAGCTGAATGAGCGATCAGCGCAGGCGATCCTCGATGAGTCAGAAGCTTTTCAGGAAATCTCTTCGGTGCGCGGCGACGGATTTGTGCTTCCATTTCCGGACCAGGCGTTTGATTTTTCGATTCAGTCTTTGACACTTCATCACTTCGACGATGCCGGCGCGGTGAAAATCTTGCGCGAGATGGCACGGGTGGCGGCGCGCGGAATCTTTGTTATCGATCTGCATCGCAACCGCGTCGCTTATTTTCTCTACACCACGATTGGCCGGTTGTTCCTGCACAATCGTCTCATTCGCGAAGACGGGGCGCTATCAATTTTGAAAAGTTGGAAGCCCGAAGAGTTGGCGGCGCTCGGGCGTCAGGCAGGGTTGGCAGACGTTAAGGTGGAAGAACATTTTCCCGCACGGCTTATCTTAAGTGCGCATGCTAATGGGAAACCCGTTTAGCACGGACACTCACAACCCAGTGCTGGTTTAGAGCGCTCACTTGTGTGCGCAGGCGGGACAAGTCCCGCCTCTAAACGAATAGGTCATGGATAGTCGAAATCATTATGACGTGATCATTGCCGGCGGCGGTCCGGCGGGCAGTAGTGCCGCGATTCATCTCGCGATGCGTGGCGCGCGCGTGCTCGTCGTAGAGCAAAAGAAATTTCCGCGACCAAAGTTGTGCGGTGAATTCATTTCTCCTGAATGTGCGCTGCACTTCGAACGATTGCAGGTCGCGGACGCGATGTCTGTCGCCGGACCGTCGCACCTAACCGCGACCGTCTTCTATTCGCGCCGCGGCCACAATGTTCGCGTGCCGAGCTCCTGGTTTGCAGCCAACACCGTCGCGTTGGGTCTGAGTCGCGCCGAAATGGACGAGCGTCTGTTGCGCCGCGCTACAGATGCCGGCGCGGATGTTTGGGAAGAAGCGCACGCTACCAATCTGACGTTCGACGGGCAGACCGTGTCCGGGTTGACCATCAAACAAGGGACGCGCGAAACCAACTGCCGGGCGGCAGTGGTCATCGACGCTACCGGCAGGAGCCGGGCACTCTCGCGAAAACTAATACTTGAACGCGCGCGCCCTGAGCGGCGTCCGATGGTCGCTTTCAAAGCGCATTTTGAGAATACGCGAATCGAACCCGGCGCCTGCGAAATCTATTTCTATCACCGCGGCTACGGCGGACTGAGCAGCATCGAGAACGGCTTGAGCAATCTCTGCTTTATCGCGTCGGCGCGTGACGTGCGCGCCAGTGGCGCCGACGCCGGCCGTGTGATGCGCGAAGTCGTCTGTCAAAATCGACGCGCGGCTTTCACTCTCAAAGATGCGCGCGTGCAGTCTGGGTGGTTGGCGGTCTCGCTGGAAGGATTCGGCAGAGGGCCGTTGGCGCCGCAAAACGGTCTGTTGGCGATTGGCGATGCCGCTTCATTCATCGATCCATTCACCGGCAGCGGCATGTTGATGGCTTTGGAAAGTGGCGAGCTCGCCGCCGACACAATCACCGATTTTCTGGATCAGCAACCTGATCTTCGTAACCTCGACGAACTCCGCTCTGCCTACGCAACTCGATATCACGAGATGTTCGACTCGCGACTAAAACTCTCTTCCTGGTTGCGGCGCGCGGCATTCGTCCCGGGCTTTGCCGCGGCGGCGATCGCGCTGTGCGGCACGAGCGATCGCGTCCGCCGCAGACTGGCCCAGGCAACGCGCGGCTCGCGCGCTGAAACTTCTGCGGCGGCAATGCGTTAAAGATAGCTGCGAACTTTCTCGCATCAAAGACAAAGTTCTTGCCTTAGCCACTCGATTTAAGGTACAAAACTGCTCGTCTCCGGTTCATTTGGTCGAGACTGTTCCATCAATAAAGGCCGAGATGCAAGACTACCGCAGTTTTCATCGTTGCTCGCCCCTCCCTCGGCCATTTAATCGATTCGTTGTAGTCATTTAATTTTTCCCCGGCAAAACTCTTGATGTCGCCGCACTGAAAATAGAACTGACCCGAGAAGGAGAGAACAAAATGTTTCGGTCCCTCAATCGCCTGTTTGGAACGTCAAAGCGAATGTTGCTGGTTGCCGCTACCATCGCGAGTTGTTTCACCGTCGCGATGTCGCAGGCGCAGTCTGCCGCTGCGGATTTGCAGGGCGCAGTTCGCGATGCGAATGGCGCGGTCGTGGCCAACGCCGCGGTCACCGCGCGGAATACCGGAACCAACGAGACTCGCGAAGCGACCACGAATGACGACGGGTTCTACAAAATCGTGAACCTGACGCCGGGCATTTATCAGTTGACCGTCAAAGCGCCGAATTACAAGACGGCGATCATTCCGTCAGTCAGATTAACGCTGGGCCAGACCGTGAATCAGGACGTACCGCTGGAGGTCGGCGAGCTGAGCGCGACCGTGACTGTGACCACGGTGGCCCCGAACATCGTCGAGACGACCAACACCAACGTCGCGACGATTATCGATAGCGAACGCATCGAGAACCTGCCCATCAATGAACGCAACTATTTGTCCTTCGCGCTTACCAGTTCCATGGTTAGCCGCGACGCGGGCCGGCCGATTGGACCAGCGCCCACGACCGGATTGAATTTTGGCGGGCAGCGGGGACGCTCGAACCTGGTGCAGGTCGATGGCGCGGATAATACGGACAACTCCGTCAACGCCTCGCGCTCGACGGTCAGCCAGGAGGCCGTGCAGGAGTTTCAGGTAGTCAGCAATTCATTCGCGCCTGAGTTTGGCCGCTCTTCAGGCGGTGTCGTGAACGTGGTGACCAAAGCCGGCACCAACGATCTGCACGGCAACGTTTTCGGATTCCTGCGCCACAAGAGTTTCCAGGCGCGCAATGCTTTCGCTCCGATTACCGATCCACCGTTCACGCGCGCGCAATACGGCGGCACGATCGGCGGCGCCTTCAAAAAAGATCGAACCTTCTTTTTCGGATCATTTGAGCAACGTCAAAGACATGAGTCGGGCTTTTTCACCAGCAACGTGGCGCAGGGTTTGACTGCCTCGGTCATCATTCCCATTACCGGTCTCGGCAACGTGACGTTTAGAAATATGACGCCGGCCCAGGCGACCTTCGTCAACACTTTGTTGGCGAGTGGCAACCCGGCGCTGATTAACGGCGCAGTCCAATACGCATATCTGGCATCGAGCGGCGGCAGCACTGCGTTGACGGGCAGCAATCCTTTGCCGAATCCCGGCTCGGTTCCGGGCGTGGGATTGGGCGCGACTATCGGCTCGCGTTTCTTCCTGTCGGGTGCGCCGGTTCCGGTGTCGACCACCAACTCGGCCGGTCAACTGATCGCGTTTCGGCCGTTGCAGAATTTGCAGCAGATCTTTCCGGTAACTGAAAAGACGAGCTTCAATTCAATTCGCATCGATCACGTCATCACCAAGGATAATCACCTGACGGTTCGCTTCGGTTACAACCCGAGCACGATTACCGGCATTCAAGTCGAATCGCAAAACCAGTCGTTGGGCCAGAACGATTTCTCACGTACCGGCGTGCAGCGGCTGAAAGACTCTTCGTTCGTGGGCACGCTGGCCTCGACGCTTTCGAGCCGGATGGTGAATGAAGCGCGCTTCAACTTTGGCGAGCGCCGCGCAGTCTTCCGTTCGCAGAATGGCGACGCCGTTGCTTTCAACATCTCCGGAACTGCGTTCATCGGCCGCGAACTATTCTCGCCGGTCGTGCGCACCGAAACGCGCTACGAATGGACCGACTCGCTGAACATTGTCGCCGGCTCGCACACCTTCAAATTCGGCGGCGACTATGCGTCAGTCAACATTCCTTCCGCCGTTTTCGAATTGAACTTCGCCGGGCTTTATAACTTCGGCGGCCTCAGCGCGGGTTCGCTCAACGCCGCGTTCACGGGCGCGCCCGACTTCACTCCGGTGCAACAGTACGGTCTTGGTTTGCCGACCAACTACATCCAGGGTTTCGGCAATCCGGTCAGCCGCATCAGCAATAAACCGCTGGCCTGGTTCGCGCAGGACTCGTGGAAAATTGGCAAACGCGTGACGCTGAACTACGGCGTTCGTTATGACTATGAATTGACGCAGCAGGTCGCGCCGGTGGGACTGAAGGATCCGCTCTCGGGCATCACGCTGTCGGCGACTGATATGTTGGCGGCGCAGGATGCGATGAACGTGCAGCAAGGTGTGCCGCGCGACAAAAATAATTACGCGCCGCGCGTGGGTATTGCCTGGGACATCAACGGCGACGGCAAGACCGTGATTCGCGCCGCGGCCGGAATGTTTTATGACCATCCTTTGTTGGCCATCGCTTTCAACTCAGACATCGCCGATGCCGCGCAACAACAACAGGGAATCCTGACGCCGCAAGGTGGCCCCTCTCCTACCGCTTTGTTGAATGCGACGCAGGTTTTCCAGGGCACCGTGATCGTTTGTAATTTCCCCGGCGCCGTTCCCGGAGTGAATTGCACGCCGGGTGCAGGCGCGACCGCGCAGTATCAAAACGGCCGCCAACGTTTCAACGATCAGACGTTCCCCGGTTTTGGTCCAGTGCTGCCCTTCACGCTGCACGTCATGAAGAATTTTGAATATGCCTATGCCAACCAGGCGAACTTCACGGTCGAGCGGCAGTTGACGAAAGACATGGCGATTTCCGGCAGCTACTTATTTGTCGGTGCGCATCATCTACCGCATCCGCTCGATATCAATGCGCCACGGACAGATTTGCAGATTCAAAACTTCTCGCGTTGGGCCGGCCGCAATCCGGCGAACACGACTGAAGCAATCGCCTTTTCGATTCCGACCACCGGCACGCCCTGTCCCGGCGGCGTTCCTTTGCTTTGCTTCACCATGGCCACGCCGGCCGGCGCGCCTGCATATGCGACGGCGGGCACGCCGTTCGCGATCATCGTGCCCGGCATGATTGCCGCGCCGCTCACCGGCATCACCACGACGCGCGTCATCAGTCCCGCAATTGCCAATTTCTTCCGGCCGAACGCCCCGAACTACTTCCTGGCTCAGGCTCTGTCAGGCGGATTGGTTTCACCCGCCGTTTTGAATTCACAATTGCCCGGAACGCTGCGAACCGCGGGAACGATTTCACCGTTCGGATCGATCAATGCCCAGAATTCGGAAGGCAACTCGGTCTATCACGCGATGAATGTCGATCTGAAAAAGCGCTTCTCGCACAACTTCCAGTTCCTGGCTTCGTACACCTGGTCGCACGCGATCGACGACTCGTCCGATCTGCAGACGTTGCTGCTGCCACAGGACAACCGCAACCTCCGGCCTGAGCGCAGCAACGCTTTGTTCGATCAACGCCAGCGGTTTGTGTTCAGCGGCGTGTTGAATTCACCGCCGGCCTGGCGCAGCGGCAGCGGTTTGCACAAGTTTCTTGCAGACTTTACCTTCGCGCCGATCATCGAAATCTCTTCCGGCCGTCCGTTCAATATCCTGAGCAATCAGGACACGAACAATGATCAATCGAACCAAACCGACCGGCCCTCGGTCTCGGGCAGTGGATCGCTCTGCGTTCCCGGCACGACGGGCTGCACGCCGCTGATCACCAACGGCCAGTTCTCAACCGGCGACCTCGGGCGCAACATGGGCATCACCCATAAGTTCATCTCGTTCGATGCGCGGCTCATGCGTTCGATTCGTTTCGGTGAGCGCTATCGTCTCGACATCATCGCCGAGGGGTTCAATCTCTTCAATCGCTTCAACGAAGGCGCCGCGTCACCGTTCATCGACGACGTGAACGCCTTCCGCCAACAAGCCGCCAACGGCCATTACTACAGCCGTCCAACCGCAGCTTTCGACGCGCGGCAGTTTCAGTTTGGATTGAAGTTGAACTGGTAGTAGTCTTGGCAGCCCGACCGTGAGGAAGGGCGAGATTCGGGAAAGCTTTATCAGCAATGCAGGGAGCGGCGGGCGCCATCGCGCTCGCCGTTTTCATTTTAGTTCAGCACTCAAAGCCGCCCAGTCTTCTGTCATTTCTATTCGCTGCGAAACCAGAACTCGTATTTCAAACCGTAGGGCGACCTCTGATCAGGTGCGGCCGGCACGAAAGTATAGGTATCCGTCTCGGGCAACAGATACCACAATCCAGTCGTGATCACGCGATGCGCGCTACGGGGCGAGATCGCCGGCCGATGTTTGGGATCAAACCTCTGGTTCAAGGCTTCCATGAATCGCGCGAGTATCAGCAGGTGGCTTCGCTTGCGACTCCAAAGCTCAAAGGGATCGATGTCGATCCCCCGCGCGCGATCAATCTCGATTACACTGCCGCCCAGAATCGCGCGCCGGCCTTCGCTTATTACCTGACCCTGAATCGTGGCGCTGCCCTCATAGACCAGCAACTCGGCGGCGCGAGCGGAACTCGCGTTCAGGCGGTAGACGCCGGCTTCCGAAATCTCGATCTCATTCGTGGGGACCAGCAAAGAAGTGAACACACCGCCTTTGCGCTTCAGGCTGGACACCATCATTGCCGACCCGTTAATCAGCCTAATCGCGACGCCACCATCTGGTCGCGCGCCGTAAACAACCTCGCTGTTGCCGTCGAGCAAAAAGTAGCACTCCGGATAAAGGTGAATCTCGACGCGGGCACCAGTATTGGTCTTGACGCGATCTCCGGCTTTTAGCTCGACGTCTGTGGTCAAAGGTTGCCACGGGCCCTCGCGCGATTGATACACAGCGCCCGGTTCGGTAAAGCCTACCGCGCCGGCGACGGCGGAAATAGTCAGCGCTTCCTTCATCCTCGCCTGACGTTCGGGATATTCAATACTCAAATACGTCATCCGGTCTTTTCGCAATTTTTTTCCCCAGGGCGTATCGCCGAGGGCATTGCTGGCCGCCACCAGGGCAACCGCGCGCCGGCGGCTCCAGGCATCAAACTTATCTTCACGCGAGCCATCGATCTTCTCGATCGTCGCAACCCGATCTCCGAGCATGGCCGACATGCCGTCGCTTAGAACATCGCCCGGGATAACTGCTAAACCTGTTAAGACCTGCAGCGAGGTGCGTCCGTCAGCGCCTATGTCGCAGCGATAGAGTCCACCGCGCGCCAGCATAAAGTCGCCCTGTGGCGTTAGCACATCGATCGCTTGATAGCCACTGTCAAAAAGGCTGCGCACATCATTAGGACTCGCTTTGGCATTTGCGTGTTCGTATATGCCAAGCGGCGGAACATAATTTTCAAAGATGGCCGATCCACTAATCAATTGCAGCTTCAGATTGTCGGGAGAAATATCAATGAAGCGCACTCGCGCATTCGCCGCCAACCTGAGAAACGATCCGGGAGTGAGTAGCACCTCGACGTAGCTGTCCGTTCCAACCTGAATCTCATCGCCGCTTTCAAACTCATGGAGTGGTTTCAGCACTTGCGCCGCACCTTTGTTGTTCTGGTAGCGGGCGACTCCATCGATGTGGTTCACTACACACCCCTCTGTAATAAAGCCTTTTATATTTACAACTTGCTGTTGTGGCTTCGGAGATTTTGGTGGCTTGTCTTGTGCAAGCGTCGCTGGCGTTGATGTCAGTAAGAGGAGGACGACGATGGGGATCGAAGCTTTCATTCACACTGCTTGTGGATCAGATTGGGAAGAGCAGACGCAAAGCGGGGCAATTATACTCTCGATAAGTTGGAACCATCCAATTCTCGCAGACAATGCTGCTCATCTGATGCTTCCACGTTAAGCGGCGTTGGCGCCTTCGGCCAGGGCTCGCTGTCGCGCAAAGTGATCGACAATCTCGGTCGCGGTCTTGCGGCCGACGAAGGGCGCGAGTTCGTCGACACTCGCTTCAGAGATCTTGTGAATCGATCCGAAGTGCCGCAACAGGCGGGTTTTCCGCTTTTCACCCACGCCGGGAATTGCCGAAAGCTCTGAGGTGAAGTCGCGCAGCTCGCGGCGCTTGCGATGGTAAGTCACCGCGTAACGATGCGTCTCGTCGCGAATCATTTGAATCAGACGCAGCACCGGTGAATAGGAATCGAGATAGATGGGATCGTCTTCGCGGCCTTTGACCAGGAGATAAGCAACCTGGTTGTGATGCAGCGGTGGTTTGACGACGCCAATCATGGGAATGGCTTCAAGATCGAGTTCGCGCATGGCTTCGGCCGCGGCGCTGAGCTGAGCTTTGCCGCCGTCAATCATGACCAGATCAGGTAACTCTTTTTGTTCGTCGCGCAGACGACGATAACGCCGCAGCACGGCTTCATGCATCGAGGCAAAATCATTCGCACCTTCGACCCAGCGAATTTTGAACTTCCGATACTCGTTGCGATTCATCTTGCCGTTCTCGCAGACGACCATCCCGGCGACGTTCTCGGCGCCCTGAATGTGCGACACGTCGAACGATTCGATGCGCGCGGGAAAGCGCGGCAGCTCGAGCGTCTCTTGCATCTCTTCGAGCACGCGCTTCATGTCGGGCTTGAGCACGCGAAAGCGTTGTTCAAAGGCGAGCTTCGCGTTCTTCTCGACCAGATCGATCATGTCGCGCTTTTCGCCGCGTTGCGGTGCGAGGATGTGCACGCGCCGCCCACGGCGCTCGCTCAGGACTTTTTCCAGCAGTTCGCGATCGGCGAAGTCGATCGGAACGTGAATCTCGCGCGGCAGGAACGAAGTGCGCACCTCGCGCGTCTGCAAATCTGCGGCAGGAACGGTCAGCGCGCTGTTCGAATCGCTGTAATACTGGGCCAGCACCTCGCTCAGGAAATCAGCCGGATTAAATTCATCGTCGGGCAAATCTTCCCAGAAGAATTCACGCCGTCCGACAATGTCGCCGTCGCGCATGGTGAACAATTGCAAGGCGAGCCGCTTGCTTTCGCGATAGTAACCAAAAATGTCGATATCACTTTCGGAAGTGGTCGCCATCTTTTGCTGCTCGGAAAGCTTGATCACGGTCTTGCGCAGATCGCGATACTTCGCCGCCAGTTCATAACGCATCTCGTCTGAAGCTTGCAGCATCCGCGTTTCCAGTTTGACTGCCAGTTCCGTGTTGCGTCCTTCCAGCAACATGCGCACGTCGCGCACCGCCTCCTGATATTCCTCGGGCGTGCAAAGGCCTTTGACGCACGGCCCCAGACATCGTTTGATGTGATACTCCAGGCATGGCCGCGGCGCCTTGCCGTCGATTTCGATGTCACACGTACGCAACTGAAAAGTGCGGTTGATTAAATCGATCGTGCGTCGCGCCATCGCCGCCGGCAGAAAGGGCCCGAAGTAGAGCGCGCCGTCGTTTTGAATCCGCCGCGTGATCACACACTTGGGAAACGGTTCATTAACGGTCAGCTTCAGATGCGGATATGACTTGTCGTCCTTTAGTTTGTAATTGAAGTAAGGTTGATGTTTCTTGACGAGTGAAGCTTCGAGAATGAATGCCTCCGCTTCATTATCGGTGACGATAAATTCGACGTCGGCAATTTGATGGACCAGCTCTTCGGTCTTGATGCCGTAACTGAATTCGCCCCGCCGGCTCGTTTGAAAATAAGAACGCACACGGTTACGCAGGTTCTTGGCTTTGCCGATGTAGATGATTTTCCCGGCGGCGTCCTTGTGCAGATACACACCCGGCGCGCGCGGAATTTCTTTCAGTTTTTCATCGAGAGTCACAAGAATTACAACCAGCGGAACCTTTTTTGGAAATATCTTATCGCAAGCGCGCAGGCCAAACCATAAGGCTAACGCAAGGTCGTTCACAAACCTTGACAATCATCACTTTTACAATAGAATAGCGCCCACCTCGCAAAAGTCGCGGATGGTGTCAACCCCGACTGATCCAGACGACGCCATTCAATCAAGCTCAATAGTTACTCGCCCGACCTCTAGCAGGTCACGAAGGAGGCATACCGTGAAATCGAAAAGAGCATTCGTCGCGTTGTTGTTGTTGCTGTCATTCACCGCGTTCTCGTTTAAGTGCGATAGCGGAGGCGGCGGCACGGTGTCGGATCCTTATCGGAAGGCGGCCAAAGCAGCCGACGACATCGCAGTCTCGCTGAACACGATGACTAAGATCAAGGGAGACCTCGGAAAGTCAGGAAAGCTTTCGCACGATCGGGAAGTCGCGTTGACTACGCTGCTGCAAAAGGCAAACAACGCTGATCGAGCGCTCGTCAACGAAATCAAGAAACTGAAGGCTGACCCGAATCCGCCGCAAAAGGCTACGCTCTGTAGCTTGTTCAATACGGTGTCGGCGTCGTTAACCGACTTGAATAACAGCGGCATCTTGCCGATCGAGGATGCTGACAGTAAGTCGAAGCTGACAACAGTATTCACTACGATCATGGGGCTGACTTCTACTATCTCGGCCGCCGGCCTTTGTTAGCCGCAGCGGTTCGAAACGAAAAGACATGGAGGTGACATCTTGGATAATCTACTGGACACTCTCGCAAAGTTAATTCCCCTGGCGACGTTGATACCCGGAGCCGGAGAAATGCCGGAAATCGCCGCGGCGGTGGCTGCCTTGATCAAACACATCCAGGCACAAAGCGGCAAGACCACCGATCAGATTCTCGACGACGCGGGCGCGATGCTTGACGATACCGACAAAAGGCTGCTGGCAGACAGGATTCGCCTGGGAATGCCATAGGCCTCGACCAGCACGACCAACCGGAAATCACGAGTGCGCTGACAGAGCGTTGGTAACGCAGTTTGTTAATTTGCGATCGATTCACGGAACGCAGTTAACAACTTGCGCGACTCAAAACTCTCTGCCGGCGCACTCGACATTTTGACGGCATGATTTCTACTCCGCGTCCTTTCATATAAAATCCTCACGAATCTCTTATCGTACCGGTTGGATGAAGTTACCTTTTACGATTCCCGCGCGGGCTAAATTCGACTGTGTCGGGTTCGGCCTTAATGCCGTCGATCATTTGATCGTGGTCCCCGCTTATCCGGCGTTCGACACTAAAGTTAGATTTAGGGCTTACGAAAAGTCCGCGGGCGGACAAACCGCGAGCGCGATGGTCGCCTTGCGGCGATTGGGATTTAAGACTGCGTACGCCGGGCGCTTTGGCTCGGATGAAGCCGGACGTTTTGGCCGGCTGTCGCTTGAATATGAAGGCGTGAATCTCGATTTCGCGGAAACGATCGAAGGCGCCGAGACTCAAGTAGCCTTCATCGTTATCGAAGAGCAATCCGGCGAGCGGACCATCGTGTGGGATCGCGACGACCGATTATCTTATTGGGCCGACGAAGCCCCCATCGACATTGCGACCCGCGGCCGCGTCCTGCACCTCGACGCTCACGACCCGCCGGCGTGCGCGGCAATGGCCCGCGCGGCGCGAAGTGCCGGCAGCATCGTCACAGTCGACGTCGATAACATCTACGACCGATTGCCCGAATTGCTCCCGCTGGTTGATGTGCTGATTACTTCTTCAGAGTTTCCGCGGCGGCTGACGGGCATCAGCAACGAGCGTGATTCATTGATCGAAATCAAATCGCGTTATGGCTGCGCAATTGTCGGCGCTACCCTGGGCGCAAAGGGAGCGTTGGTCTATACCGAAGGTCAATTCATCGAGTCGCCGGCTTTTGCAGTTCCCGGCGGCTGTCGCGACACCACCGGCGCCGGTGATGCGTTTCATGCGGGCTTCATCTACGGAATGCTGAACGCCGGGGAGTTGGAGACGTGTTTGAAACTGGGTAACGCGGTCGCCGCATTGAAGTGCCGCGCTCTCGGCGCCCGTGCCGCGTTGCCAACCGCCGATGAGTTAACCGAGTTTGTCGCCCGCGCCGTTATCGCCTCAAGCTTCGCTGGTAAGGACTTGAGTTGATTCAGCCGACCTCATCTGGTAGCGAGAATTGGGCCAGTGTGTTATTTTTGGGCCTCAAGCTGTTAGACGACCTCGAGCGAAGTACGAATTTCAAAATACAAAGGGTCCCCCGGGATTGTCGGTCGCGTCGACCCATATTTGGCCTCACGGTGCTCAAATTGTTCTCGACGACGCGTGAGAAAGTCCTGTCAAACTTTGAAACCACAACCACCGCTGTCGACAGGCACTGCCCATCCTAAATGATCCGGATTTAATCCAGGTAACTTTAACTTTTTATGCGTCAACTATCTTATTTCATTCGTCGCGCGAATAACTCGCGGCCAGTTTTATTCATTATTGCGCTCTCAACACTTGCTTTGATTTTTGCCGCGGGGACCGGGGCCAGGCTAAAGACGGCTATGTTTGACGATCCGGCCGGCGACATCGGAGTCACGAAGACTGGACCGGACACGGCGGCCGCGGACACCAATGTCACTTACACGATCACAGTTACGACCTTTGGACCAGATGATGTGATCGGCGCGCAATTAACAGACAATCTCCCGGGCGGCATGACGTTCGTCTCACTCGATACGTCCGGCGCGCCCGGCTGGTCTTGCTCTGATCCCGGGGCCGGCAACAACGGCCAGGTTGCTTGTAGCATTTCGAGTTCTTCCATCGGCGACAGCGTTTTCAGTTTGACGGTGCATATTGCCGCCGACACACCGCCCGGGACATTTTTCAGTAATATCGCCACGGTGGGCGGTTCGCCCAACGATAACCCCGAGAACGATGAATCCACCGCAACGACTCAGGTTCCCAGCAACGATACCGACCTGATGATCACCAAGACCGGCCCGGGCCAATTTCATGCTGACACTGACGTTAGTTACACGATTAGCGTCAGTAACTCGGGTTCGAATACGGCAACCAATGCGAGCTTCACCGACAAGTTACCCGGAACCATGACATTTGTCTCGTTCAATCAGAACTCGGGTCCACCGTGGAATTGTGGCTCGCCCAGCGCTACGACCAGCTGTTCCGTTGCCAGTCTGCCAGCGGGCTCAACCAGCGTGTTCACTTTCGTCGGCCACGTCCCGCCGGGCACCGCCGACGCTACGACCTACACCAATTCCGTTACGATCAGCAGCGACAGCGATCCTAATTCAGAAAACAACACCAGCTCCGCGGCCGGCACGGTTTTCAGCTGTTTCACAAATGTGCTCGTGACGACAAACGCCGACAGCGGCGCCGGCAGTCTGCGTCAGGCGATTGTGGACGTTTGTCCCGCAGGCACCATTGAATTCGATATGTCCTCGGTGGTGTCCCCGATCGCGCTCACGAGTGACGAATTGCTGCTCGATAAGAACGTCACGATCAGTGGTCCGGGCGCCGGCACATTGACGGTCCAACGTTCTAATGCTGTCGGCACGTCAAAGTTTCGCGTCTTCGAAATCACTGGCACGAACGTCACCATCAGCGGATTGACGATCTCCAATGGCCGCGCGCCGGATGGCATGTCGGGTGCCAACGGATCTAATGGTGGCGGGATTCTCAACGGCTCAGAGTCAACGCTGAATCTCGATGGCGTTGTTGTCGGGAATAACCAGGCCGGCACCGCCGGCAGCGGTGGTTTCGCCGGCGGTCTGGGTGGCGGAATTGCGAACCTGGGCACGCTGACGCTGAACAATAGTACCGTCACAAACAACCAGGCAGGGTCGGGAACGGGCGATGGCAATGTGGGCGGCAATGGCGGCGGCATCGCCAACGGCGACGGTGGGCTTAATCCGGGCACGTTGACCATCACGAACAGCACTATCAGCAACAATCAAGCCGGCGCTTCCAGTTTGTTAGGAGCAGGGGGTGGAGGCATCGCGAACGAAGCTGGTTCCAGCTTTGTCATGGTGAACAGCACTATCAGTGGTAATCAGGCAGGTTCGAGTTCATCAGCCAACGGTGGCAATGGCGGCGGTCTCATCGGACTCGGCAACTCGTTCTTTCTGATCAATTGCACGATCACTAACAACAAAACCGGTGACGGTCCCTCGGGTGGCGGCAATGGCGGCGGCATCAGTGCAGAGGCCGGCGGAAACCTGAGAAACACAATTGTGGCGGGCAACGGTTTCGTCAACACGGGAGTGGGTGCGGATCTCCTCGGCAATTTCACGTCGCAGGACAATAATTTAATTGGCGACACCAACGGCGCGTCGATCACGGGCGCGACGTCGCACAATATCTACAACCAACCCGCGAAGCTCGGCCCGCTGGCCAACAACGGCGGCCCAACCCAAACCCACGCCCTGTTGGTTGCTAGTCCGGCGCTTGATGCCGGAGACAACTGCGTCACCGACTCAGCACACTGCGGCGATTCAAACTTTTCACAGCTCGACACTGATCAGCGCGGTGTCGGATTCTTCCGCAGCGTCGATGGTCCCGACCTCGACACCACTGACACGGTGGATATCGGCGCCTTCGAAGCGCAAGTCTCGATCGAAGACATCGCCGACAAAACGACCAACGAAGACGTCCAGCTGCAATTTGATTTCAATATCGGCGGCAACGTGACGGGGGTCACCGCCACGTCCTCGAATACGGCCGTAGCACCAAATCCATCAGTGAGTGGATCCGGCTCGACTCGCACATTGACCATCAATCCGGCTGCGAATCAGTTCGGCACGACCACCATTACGGTCACCGTATCTGGCAACAATGGTCAGAGCATGACTGATACTTTCCTGTTGACCGTGACTTCAACGAACGACGCACCTTCGTTCACCAAGGGTCCGGACCAGTTCGTCAACGAGGATTCCGGCGCTCAGACAGTTGTAAATTGGGCCACCAATATTTCGCCCGGGCCCGAGGACGAAAGCAGTCAGACCCTGGCGTTCCAGATAATTGGCAACACAAATCCGGCTTTGTTTTCGGCGGGTCCGGCTCTCAGCCCGACCGGCACGCTTACTTACACGCCGGCGGCGAACGCGAACGGGACTACGGCCATCACCATCACGCTGATGGACAACGGCGGCACGGCCAACGGCGGCCAGGACACGTCCGCACCGCAAACCTTCAACATTACGATCAATCCAATTCCCGATACGCCGGCCGTGAGCAACGCTTCGACAACCGTCAACACGCAAACCACTTCGGGTCTGGTTATTACCCGGAATCCTGCCGACGGGGCGGAGGTTACTCACTTCAAGATTACCAACATTACCGGCGGCACGTTGTTCAAGAACAATGGCACGACGCAGATCAACAACAATGACTTCATCACTTTTGCCGAAGGCAATGCCGGCTTGAAATTCACGCCGGCGTTGAATTCAAACTCGGACGGCAGTTTCAAGGTGCAAGCTTCGACGAGTAATACGAACGCGGGACTCGGCGGTGGCACGGCCACCGCAACCATCAGCATCGCCTGCGGTCCGACCGTCGTGGCAAACAGCAATAACAGCGGCGCTGGTTCATTGCGTGACACGATCCTGCACACGTGTGCCGGAGCGACCATCACTTTCGATATGACGCCCGGCCACGTGACGAGTCCGATCAATCTCACCACGGCAGAGTTGCTGATCGATAAATCGCTCGCGGTCCAGGGACCGCGTGCGGATACTTTGACAGTTCAGCGCAGTACCGCAGCCGGCACGCCGCTGTTTCGCGTCTTCAATATCACCACGAGCGTTGGTGCGGCGATTTCCGGTCTGACTATTTCGAACGGCAACGGCGGATTCCAGGGTGGTGGCATCTCGAATTCGAATAATTCGCTCCTGACGCTCGACGGTGTAGTCGTGAGCGGTAACACGGCCCAGTTCGGTGGCGGCGTCTTCAACTTCGGCAATGGCAATGTCGCGGTTCTCAACAGCACGATCAGCGGGAACAACGCAACCAATTCAGGCGGCGGTCTTTATAACAATGCCACGGGCTTCCAAATTCTGAGCATCGCGAACAGTACGATCTTCGGGAATACCGCGGGCGCGGGCGGAGGAATCTTCAACGTTCAGGCTCATCTGAATATCGTGAATGCGACGATCGTGAATAACTCGGCTCCGGGTGTTGCCGGAGCAGGCGGCGGCATTTACAACAATAGTCCGACGGCGCCGGCCGGGGCCATCGGCAATACGATCGTCGCCGGCAACACCGCCGGCACGCCAAATGGACCGGACATCCAGGGCGCCATGGGTTCGCTCGGCAATAACCTAATCGGTGCGAAGGACGGCAGCTCTGGTCTCACCAACGGCGTCAACAACGACATCGTCGGCACGACTGCAAGTCCGATCAATCCGCTGCTGGCGCCGATCGGAAATTACGGTGGACCCACGCCGACCACTGCGTTGCTGCCAGGCAGTCCGGCAATTAACGCAGGCAGTAATAGCCTGGCCAGCACCTCCGGCCTAACTACGGATCAACGCGGCTCAAGCTTTAACCGACTGGTGGGTACGGCCGTTGATATCGGCGCGTTTGAGTCGCGCGGCTTTTCGCTCTCGGCTTCCGGTGGAACGCCGCAGAGCGCGACCATCCTGACTGCTTTTGCATCACCATTAGTGGCGTCAATCACCGGCGTTGGCGTTGAACCGGTCAACGGCGGAGTCATTAAATTCACCGCGCCTGGTTCAGGCGCATCGGCCACGCTCACCGGTGGAAGCGCAACTGCCAATATCACCATTGCCGGTGGTCAGGCGAGCACCAACGCTACCGCAAACGGAATCGGTGGCTCGTACAACGTCACTGCCTCGGCGACGGGCGCGACCTCAGCGTCATTCGCGTTGACCAATACCAAGGCGACCACGACCACCACGGTAACGTCTTCGGTGAATCCTTCGGATCTGAACCAGAGCGTTACGTTCACCGCTACGGTGACTGGCCCCGTAACTCCGACCGGCACGGTTCAATTCAAAGACAACGGCGGCAATCTTGGTTCACCTGTCGCATTAAATGGTGCGGGCGTCGCGCAAGTGACGACCTTAACACTCACGACGGGCAACCATACGATCACCGCTGATTACAGCGGCGATGGAAACTTGCTGGCGAGCACCGGCACTTTGGCGGGCGGTCAAACCGTTCGCTTCCGGCCGCTCATCAAGTTCAGTCAGCCGACGTACTCGGTCAACGAAAACGGCAACTTCATCACCATCAATGTCCTCCGTTTCGGAGACACCAGCTCGCCGGTAACGGTTGATTACGCCACTCCTGATGACAGCGCAGCGCTGGTCGTCTTGCCGTGTTCGACGGCGAATGGCGTGGCCTCGCCGCGGTGCGATTTCACCACGGCGATCGGCACGCTGCGGTTTGCCGCCGGCGAGACAACGAAGACCTTCAACGTGCTCGTCTCGCAGGATCTTTGGGTCGAAGGAAACGAAACAGCGCAGCTCACTCTGTCGAACCCGACCGGCGGCGCGGCCTTCCAACAGCCGAGCGACGCCTTGTCGGTCCTGACGATCGTCGACGACGATTCGACGCCGCCATCAACCAACGCGATCGACAACTCGAACGTGTTTGTCCGCCAGCAGTATCACGACTTCCTGAATCGTGAACCGGATGCGGCCGGCTTCAACTTCTGGGTGAGTCAAATCGAAAGTTGCGGCGCGGACGCGGCGTGCCGCGCGGTGAAGCGTAACAACGTCTCCGCAGCATTCTTCCTGTCGATCGAGTTCCAGAACACGGGTTACTTTGTGGAACGGGTTTACAAGACCGCCTACGGCGATATCGCGCCGCCGGTGGTGCCGGTGCCGGTTCGATTCACCAACTTCATCCGCGATAGTCAACAGATCAGAGGCGATGTAATTGTCGGCGTCGGCGATTGGCAAACCCAGCTCGACAACAACAAGAAGGCGTTTGCTCTGGACTTTGTGCAGCGCCCGGAGTTCATCAATCGTTATCCCGGGCTCACCGCTCCGAGCACGTTCGTGGAAACGCTGAACGCGAATGCGGGCAACGTGCTGACCGGCATCGAAGCCGTCGTGCTGACTGCCAAGTTAAGCGCCGATCCGGCGAGTCCTTTGCTGCGTGCAGACGTGCTGATGACAATCGCGGAGAACGACAAGCTGAAACAGAGCGAGTTCAACCGCGCCTTTGTGCTGATGCAGTACTTCGGATATTTGAGGCGGAACCCGGATGCGGCGCCGGAACCAACGCTGAACTTTAATGGATATAACTTCTGGCTGACGAAGCTGAATCAGGCCAACGGTGACTACATCGGCGCCGAAATGATTAAAGGCTTCATCACTTCAGGTGAATATCGCGGCCGGTTTGGACCATGAGGATGGACCGCAGACATCCTTGCCTGAAAAAGCCGCTTGTTTTGTGAAAAGTGAAGCTTAGTTCGTTGCCAACAAGGCTTCGTTTACGGAAAAGAAAGTTTCGTTTGGCAAAAAGGAACCCTGGTTTTCGAAAAACCAGAGTTCTTTTTGGAAAAGAGGCTTCCTTTTGGCGAAACTAAGGTTCTTTTTGTGGGATTTCTGCCCGGAATTCAGCAGGGGAAGTTTCCTTTTTGGAAAAAGAAGCTTTCTTTTTGGAAAAGGAGGCTTCCTTTTCGGCAGGTCTGGCTTGGTTTTCCAGAAAGCAGTCCTCGAACGCGACAAACCAAGCCTGGTCTGCGACAACCCCGGCTTCATCCGCGACAAAACCTGCTTGGCCTCTCGCAACCTTGGCTTCTCCGCCGCTAGACGAACCTCGCGCCACGGCAAACATGGTCGGTCTTGTCGCAAGGTAGACTTCGCCCCGACACGCTCGTGATTCGCCACGCTGAAAGCGTGAAATTCAATAGCCGGTGGCACCGCCACCGTGTAACGCATCACCACTCCGATCCGACCCTGTAAGGGTCGCATTCATTTCCACGATTTCAATTCGACCCTTCCAGGGTCGCCACAAATGTCGATCACGTGATCCGTGAGCGTTGCCCACGGCTATTGAATCGCAGCCTTTCAGGCTGCGTGCGCTCAACGTCCTTCGACCTTAGCGCTCCACCATCGCGCCCGTCGCATACTTCTTTCCGTAAGCCTTCGCGAAATAGATGGCCAACAGAAAGCCCGCAAACTGAATCCCCGCGGCCGCCCAGAACGTTCTCAGGATTGAAGCATCGCTCATCTTCTGCGCGATCCCGTCATACCCGACGTGCGCTACTGCGCTGTAGATCAGCACAGCCGCCAACGAAGGACCAACGGCGCGCGCCAGGCTGCTCACCGACTGCATCACGCCCAGCACGCTTCCTTGTTCGGCGGCGCTCGCGCTCTTTGACCCGAGGCTACTCAGCGTGGGCGCGGACAACGCCTGTCCGATCGCCGTGGCGGCGCCAACCACAAGAAACATAAACAGTCCTGTCGCGGGTCTGACGAACGGCACAACGACTAAACTCGCCGTAAACAAAAGCGATCCGACGATCACCAGCAGCGGCTCACCAAAACTCTTAACCAGCCGGCCAATGAATCCGCCCTGGATGGTTGCCGAAATCACGCCGACAAAAGCAAAGATCCAACCAGTGTGAAACGCGTCGTATCCCAACCGGAACATCATGAATAATGAAAACGACGCGGTCATCATCGAGAACGCAACTATTCCCAGAAAATAAATTGTGAGCACCACCGCCAGCGCCGGCCGGCGCAAAGCCTCCAGCAGTTGATGCCAGCCGCGTCCGCTGGCTGCTGACACTCGGGCCGGATGATCGGGCGTGACGGTTTCCGGTAAAGCAAAATAGAGCAGCACCGTGTTCGCCAGCGCGAGTCCGCCGGCAAACAGAAACGGCACATTGATTCCCCAACGACTTAAGATTCCGCCAATCGCCGGGCCAAACACGAAACCCAGGCCGAACGCCGCGCCGATCAATCCCATCCCCTTGGCGCGGTTCTCCTTCGTCGTCACGTCGGCAATGTAGGCTTGCGCCGTGGAGATGTTGCCGCCCGAAATACCGTCGATGATTCGGCCGACAAACAACATCCACAGCGTGGTCGCAAATCCGAGGATGAAAAACCCGAGCGCGGTCCCCAGCAAACTCACCAGTAGCACCGGCCGCCGCCCATGCTTGTCCGACAAGCGTCCGAGCACCGGCGCGAATACCAGCTGCATGATCGAATATGAAGCGAAGAGAAATCCGACCTGTGTGGGAGTGGCGCCGAACTTTGTGCCTTCGGCGTAGAACGGCAGCACCGGAATTACGATCCCGAAACCAACCAGGTCGATAAAGACGGTGATGAAGATAACGAGGAGCGGCGATCGTTTCATTGAATCAATTTGGAGTGCGCCGGCAGAGTTAAGTGGCGACGGCGCCCTGTATGCAATCGTTTATCAAGCGCGCGGAACTAAGAAAGCGGTGTCAAGCCACCGCACTCCAAAATTATCGTCCGGCAATCAATCGATCGACTGATAATTGCCCGCCGCCCAAAATCAGCAATGCCAGGGCCATGCCGAGGAATGCTGATGCCAACTCCATCCCCTCAGGCGCCAGGAACCTGGGCCAGAGAGAGCCCATGGCAGTTATCATTACGCATACGATCAGAAATGCTCCGACGCGCGTGAACAATCCGAGCAAGATCAAGATACCACCAATCAATTCAGCGAAAGCTGCGACGCCCATCCATGCAGCTGATGGACGCATGAAAGAAAACGGCGCGGGAAACGAAAGCCACTTTGCCAGACCCGGCCCACCGAATGAACCCAACACTTTTTGCGCGCCATGGGCGATGAAGGCCACGCCCGTCGCGAGGCGCAGCGGAACCGTCGCCCAGGTTGCAGAAGTCGCAGTCAATTTGCGCAGCATCAAACGCCCTCCGTGTCGCTTTGATTGAGACCAGACTATAAATCTGTTTTGAGCCGCGTGCTAGTGGGTGTCAGAACCGGGAGCGGTAGCGACCGGATCAATTGATTCGATTAGGGTCACTTGATCCCGTCGCTACCGCTCCGGGTTCTGACACGGCGTTTATTCGTAGTAACATCGGCTCACCTACAAAACAGTTATGAATAAGAAACTAGTCCTGCGGCTGTCGCTCGTCGTGTTCTGCGCAATCGTGTCGGCGGTTACGGTCAGCGCCCAAGCGCCGAACGCATCAGACATCTCGTTCACCGTTTCTATGCCGAAACCCTGGACGCATCTCCTTGAAGTGGAAATGCGCATGCAGGTGCCGGCCACTTTGAACGTGCCGAATGAGACGAACTTGATCATGCCGGTGTGGACACCGGGTTCATACCTCATTCGTGAATTCGAACGACACGTACAGGATTTCTCGGCCGACGTGGCCGGCAGACCGCTCGAATGGATCAAGACAAACAAGAATACCTGGAGCGTGAAAACCAACGGCGCCCGACAATGGCGCGTCTTCTATCGTGTATACGCCAACGAGTTTTCGGTCCGCACAAATGATTTGAATTCGGACCACGCATTTTGGAACAACGCGGCGCTGTTGATGTATCCCGAAGGCGCGATTGCCCAGCCGTCAACGCTGCGCGTGGTCCCTGCGAACGGCTGGAAGATCGCCACCGGGCTGCCGCCGGTTGCAGGCCAACCCAATACCTTCCGCGCTGAGAACTTCGATATCCTCTACGACTCGCCTTTCGAGGTCAGCGACTTCAAGGAAATCAAGTTCGAGGTCCGCGGCGTGCCGCATCGTATCGTGATTGATGGCGAAGGCAACTACGATCCCGAACGCATGAAGCGCGACGTGCAAAAGATCGTCGAAGCCGAAGTGGGTTTGTTCGAAGCGATTCCCTATCACGATTACACTTTCATCCTTCACTTGCGCGCGACGGGCGGCGGCGGCGGTATTGAGCACCTCAATTCAACTTCACTCGGATTTCAGCGCCACAAGTTCGCCGACGCCCAGGGTTGGCGCAGCTTTCACGGCCTGGTCGCGCATGAATTCTTTCATCTCTGGAACGTGAAGCGCATTCGCCCGGACGCGCTCGGTCCCTTCGATTACACCAGAGAAAATTACACGCGCTCGTTGTGGGTGGCCGAAGGCGTCACCAGTTACTACGGCGACTTAATGGTGCGGCGTGCGGGTTTGGTTACGGATCGCGAGTATCTCGAGGGATTAGCGCGCGACATTCAGGACTACCAGAACACGCCGGGCCGTTTGCAGATGAGCGCGGAAGAAGCAAGCTTCAATACGTGGATCAAAGAATACCGGCCGGATGAGAATTCAGTGAACTCGCAAATTTCTTATTACGACAAGGGCGAGTTGCTGGGCCTTCTGCTCGATCTCGAAATTCGCCGCAGTTCGCATAACGCCAAGTCGCTCGACGACGTGATGCGTTACCTGTATCACGAGTTCTATGAAAAGAACCGCAACTACACGCCGGCCGATTTTCAGAAAGCGTGCGAGTTGATGGCCGGGTCAAGCCTGCAGGACTTCTTCACCAGGTATGTTCGCGGACGCGATGAGATGCCTTACAACGCTTTCCTCTCGGCAGCTGGTTTGCAACTGGAACAGGGTGGCATGCCTTTCGGCGCGACCGGCGATTGGCCCGCGAAGTTAAAGGGCTATCTCGGCGCCGATGTGGAAGATAGCGGCGACTTTATAAATGTGCGGGACGTGCGCGCGGGCTCGCCCGCCTATGAACAGGGGCTAAACGCCAAAGATAAAATCGTGGCCCTGGACGGTGCCCGCGTTAACAAAGAATCGTTCGAAGCGCGGATTGCGGCGAAGCGTTCCGGAGACATCGTTCACATCACCGTGTTTCGCAACGACGATCTACGCACAATCGATATCAAGTTGTCGGCAGCGGTTGATGCGCCCTATCGGATCGTTCCGTCGAACTCTTCGACGAATGAACAGAAACGTATCTATCAATCGTGGCTGAACGGACGCTAGCTCGCCTTAAGCCCGCACCTGAGATCGTCGAAAAGCTGATGCACAGACTCGCCAGATTATCCCTGTTGTTTGCATTTGTGATTTTTGTTCACTCGGCCGCGGCCCAGGTTGCTGCGGTCGAGACGGTCCAGTTCCGCAGCAACCTGATCAACGCTGCGCTTCCCTACAACGTCATCCTGCCGCCGGACTATCGCCAGTCACAACTGACCCGTTATCCGGTGCTCTATCTGCTGCACGGCCTGGGCGGCCATTACGGCGATTGGCTCACGCGCACCAATGTCGCTGATTACGCGGCGCAGTATCGAATGATCATCGTCATGCCCGAAGGCAACGACAGTTGGTACGTCGACGGCGCGTCGGGAATGAAGTATGAGAGTTACGTTCTGAAAGAGCTGCTGCCGGACGTGGACCAACGTTACCGCACCATTCAGTCGCGCTATGGCCGCGCTATCGCGGGCCTGTCGATGGGTGGTTACGGCGCGATCAAGTTTGGATTAAAAAATCCATCGACGTTTGCATTCGCCGGATCGATGAGCGGCGCACTGGCCCCGGCGACCTGGACTGAAGATGATTTGAAGAACTTGAAAGCCATCTATGACTCGCTGCCGCCGGTCTTTGGCGCGGCCGGATCAGATGTGCGAAAGGCAAACGACATCTTTCAGATAGTCCAGGGAATATCGCCGGCGAGAGTTGCGGCGCTGCCTTACTTTTATCTGGATTCAGGGACCGAAGATTTTTTCTTCGAAGCAAATCACCGCTTCGCGGAGTTGTTGCGCGAAAAGAAAATCCCGCACGAATATCGCGAGCTGCCCGGTGATCACAGTTGGCAGTTTTGGGACCGGCAGGTGAAAGAGGTTTTGAAGGTCGCGGCTGAGAAGCTGCGAGCGACCAGACGTTAGGGTGTGGGGGTTAGGGTGTTGGGTGTAGCAATGGCCCGGGCCTTCGGTAGTGGTACGTTCTGCTCCCTCTCCCAAGGTTAACTATGTATTTACTCACCAACGCCGCAGGCGTTTGCAAATTCCAGCCCAGGGCAACGCCCTGGGTCAGCAGTTGTCAGGCAATCGACAAACTCTGAAAGAGTTCGCAAAGTGTCAATTCAGACATAGTGAGGCGAACTCTTTCAGAGTTTGGATGATTTAACAGGCCTGTTTACCCGGGGCGCTGCCCCGGGCTGGAATTTACGAACGCCTGCGGCGTTGGTGAGTGAACTATATAGATGCCTCCCAATGGGAGAGGGAGCAGAACGTACCACTGCCCAAAGGTCCAGGCTATTGCTTCACCCAACCCCCTAATCATCTACCTCACGACAAACTGAAAATTCTGCCGTTGCCGATTTGGGTTATCGAGCTGCCGCGTTCCGAGGATGCCCTGGACAATCAGGAGCCGCGCATTCAACCGAGGCTCAGGGAGTAAGAATTTGTCCGCAGTTCCGCGCGCGCCTTCGAAGTCAACCTTTGCCAGCATCGCCAACTCGCCGCCAAAGCGGTTGACCATCCCGACCAGATCGTCGTTGGTCCGCATCGACATCTCGCCGTCTTTGAAGATGTCGACTTCGAAACCGTTCAGCACCGTGGCGGCCTGCAGCAATTCGTTCAAGTGTGCGATGCCCGCATCCAGTATTTCGAAGCTCTTCTTGGGATCGAGCGTCGCGTAAGCATCGGCGACTTTGATTTGATTTCCAAAGTCGTCGAAGTCCGTGGCGCGCTTCGAGACCAGCGTGTGCGCGTCGTCCATGAACTTCAGGGCCAGCTTCTGATTGTCCTTCTGCGTCGCTTTGGCCAAATCGATCAAATACTTGATGCGATCGTTGTCTGACGGCAGGGCTGCGAGTTTCTGTTTGATCTCGTTCAATTTGTCCGGCGAAGCAGTGGTCGTCAATTTCTTGAAGTCCACGGCCTGCATGATCGCGTTACGTCCATTTTCGTCGAGATGATTTGTCGCAATGTCGACTGCCTTGTCGATGTTGCCCTCATCGATCGCCCGTTGCGCAGCCGTTTGATAAAGGCGCGATTGAATTTGCGGCGGCGCCTGGCTCGCGGCCGTCACCAAACTGTCGCTTGAGCCGCCCTGGTTCATCATCGCGCGCAACGCATTCGTCGGACCCTGGTTGGTATTACTGTTGATGCCGAGGTCGGTCAATTTCTGCCGCACTGATTGCGCTCGGTCGGGCAGGTACTGGTCGATCAAAGGCAGCATGCCTTGTAACGAGAAAAGCAGCGAGCGCGCGTTGTTCTGACGAATTTGCGCATCGTCCGGCGGGTTCTGTTGTGGCTGCTGGCCCGGCCCGCGCTGCACTCGGATGGCCCCGCCGCCGCCCGGACCACCGCCGCGAAGATTGTTGATTGGACCAGTGGACGTCACCGACAACGCTGCCGTTATCGCGCTGTCCAGCAAATCGTGATAAGCAGATTCGCTGAGCACCGGCGCGCGATTAGGATTCGCCGGCGCAGGTTGCGGATTGGTTGCTGAAGGCAAATTGGTCGTCGTCGCGGTGGCCGTCGGCGTACTCGACGGCACCGGTCCCGGCATCAGGAGATTGACTGCGACGCCGCTGGCCTGGCTGCTCGCCAACAAACTGTCCGAGGCCAGACGGTTCAGCGTCTTGTCCGAAAGCTTCTTGAATAACTCCGGCTCTTTCGTCTGTAGCTGGTTCAGGATGCGGCTCAGCGAAGTCGGAAACTCATTCTTATCCAACGACTCGATCGCTTTCTGATAAGCAAACTTTGGATCGGTCCCGGCGACGGTATTCAACAAGAGCTGTTCGAGGTTGTTCCCCTGCTGATCGAAAATGACTTGCGGACGGCCGTTGCGGCCCGGGCCGAACGCAAAGTTCTGTTGCTGTTGCTGGGGCGGCGGCTGCGTCGAGCGGAGTAGTTGATAGCCGAGTTCCGCGTCATGTCGTCCGGCGGTCAGAACCAATTCCTGACGCAGTTGAGTGAGAGTCACCATGTCGTCGCGGTCGCTCCGATTAACCTCGACTATGAGCTGACCAAGCATCGCTCCGGAATCGGTCAACAATCCGCGCGCGCGCGCCGGGTTCTTGTCCCAGAGCATGTCGGCGGCGGCGATCTGCACACGCAGCTTGTTCTCCGGCAGCTTCAATCCCTGAGATTCAGTAACGACCTGCTCGAGCAACGCCAGCGCTTTCTTTTCAAGCTTGGCCTTTTCATCCTGTTGCTGTTGCGGATCGGGGGACTGCTGCGCGGTCGCGGTTTGCGAAGTAGCGTCCTGCGCCATCACACTCGCGACCGATACCAATAGAACCAGGAACGGAACGATTTTCTTCAACATTGGTTACTTCCTCGAAAGCCGGAACAAAGGGAAGATGTGCCCGGAAAATTACTGTTGATTAGACGGCCAGGCCGCCTCTTTGGTTACTAAATGTCGCGTCGGGGCTTCGGCAAATCATAGCACGCGACGCGCCATCATCAGAGTTCACCATTGTAGTTCCACGCGCATTGCCGGATGAAGTTCCGAATATACTTGTGACTTGTGGCGCAAGTTGTTAACTTGCGCCTGAAAGCGTCAGAAGCCGACCGTCAGGTAAGGGCGGACTGGCAAGACACGAATCCAGATCAGGAGACAAAATAATGGATCAGCGCACCGTAACTCATCATCGCTGGACTGATATTCCCGAGGAGCCATTGTCGGACGTCC